>VNIW01000003.1_pt2 | contig 267275 bp, 243 predicted proteins | sample 7248591 | NCBI WGS metagenome assembly VNIW01 (sample SAMN12251776, study PRJNA551026) | human skin metagenome | isolation source: skin samples from patients infected with Netherton Syndrome | host: Homo sapiens | place: France:Paris | reverse complement strand
CCAAATATCATCCCAAAAAAATAATTGATTCCTTGGTTAGGCTTACTTAACATGCTTTTGATTTTATCTTCCGAAACTACTTGTTGGATTAGACTTACAATAAAACTTACGATTATGAACAGTATTAATAATTCAAAAAATAGCATTAGAAATGTTTTTATAAATTCTATAATCGAATCTATCACTAGTATAACGCCTCCAAATTTATTAAATCAATATTTCTTGATATATTAATCAAAAAAAATTGATTAACGATATTTTAAAAAAGATACTTACAGTATCTTACAACAAGTATCTTCATTTAATACTACCTGTATTTGTTGTTCATTAATTTTATAATAATTCCATGTGCCATGTTTTTCTGCAATGAGGATATTTGCATCTACTAATTTTTTTAAATGATAAGAAAGTTTAGATTGTTTTAATTCTAGCAATTCTTCCAAATCACATACACACAAAGACTTTGTATTGCTTTGACGTATAGAATGCAGGATTTTAAGTCTAATTTTATCTGCAAGTGCTTCAAACATCTTTTCATAAAAATTTAATTGTTCTTCTTCATCTACATCTGGATTAACCTTGATTACTTCCATTTAATCACTTCCATTCTGTTATCAGGTAGTTATTATTTAAGTTCTTGAACTGCTTGTTTAAAGTTATGTGCTGTTATTTCACCGTACGTTTCAATATTATCTTTGAAGAAAGAACTTTTCATATATGCTACAGCTTCATTTAAACACATATCTTTTGAAGTCATAACTAACTTTAAATAACCAATAAAATAATATACAGATAAAGTACCTGCATGATTTACCACCAAGTTTTTCCCTCCAACGCTCCAAATAATACATCAACTTTTTTTGATGTATCAAGCTTAACACTTTTTTATAATAATTTCAAATCCAAATGAGAAAAATCCTTGCCAAAATCGAACGTATGTTCTATTATACTGTTGAGGTGCTTTTATGTTACTCAATTCTAACATTCCAGATGAATATAAATATGAAACGGACTATAGAAAAATCCCAAGAGAATATTTGAATCCCAAAATCCCTCAAGGTCGTGGAAACATCAAATGGAGAGCTTTTGCCACTTTGCCTGAACAATACGAAATATTAAATGAAGTGATGCAAAGTCAAAACAAAATTGCAAATCCCTTATTATCTGATGATGCTTTGAACCAATTAGATTATATAGTTAATCAAAAACTTCAATCCAATGAATCTTGTACAATTGAATATTGGAGTAACGGTTATATAAAAACTTATACTGGATTCATTTTGAAATTCAATGTATTAGAAAAATCCTTTTCATTTTTCAATACTTCCAATAATAAATACTATACTTTATATAGAGAATATATTAACAACATATTTTAAAGTAACCATACAAATAGTAATTAACTAAAATAAGAAGGGGATATTCATAGTATTTTTATGTTCCACTTTTTATTTTTTAAATAATAGCGTATATTGAATTTTTACAGGTTTTCATACATTTTATTATATAAAACGTTAACTTCATTCTTTAATGCTTTATTCTCTTTTTCTAATTTTTTAATTTTTCTTTTCAAGGATTCAATAATTGCATTTTTCCCATCATTTTTGGCTTGAATTACATTTGATTGAGTGTTGTGTTTACGCAATTCTTCAATTTTATTTCGGATTTCTTTATAATTATACAAAGTAGCTTTTGAAACATTTGCATATTTAGAAACAACATTAAAGTTAATCTCTATATTTTCTTTTAAGAGCCTTTCTATTGCAGAATTTACTTTTATTTCTGTATTAGCTTTTTTTCTTTTATGTATTTCTTTCATTTGTTTTTTTCTATCATAATCCCCCATAAGTCCTCCTATGTTTTCATCCTATTATTTCTACCAAAAATAACATTTCCATCTTTTATATTTTTTAATATGTCTTCATATTTTTCTAATAAATTGACATGCTTTTCTACCATATCATCTCTATTAAAATTTTTAGCTACCTCTATAGAATTAATGGTAGATTTAACAAGCAATTCATACTTTTCTACATCTAAATTTGAAAATCCTATTGCTAAATCTTTGCATGGTTTACCTGAATTACAAGTTAAACATGGTGGTGCTTCCATATATGGGCAGTTACCTTTTAACCTTGCATGGCACGTACCATATGGATTGTCCATAGCATTTAATTTATGCTCTTGCCATAAAGAGTTCAACGCATTCTCAGAAAGTTCACTACTATGTTTAATATTTTTTACTTTACCATCAATATCAAAGGTGAATGCTCCTTGATCTATAACTGATTCAAATGCTTTTCTTTTAGTATCATCAAGAAGTTTCGCATATCTAAGTGTCATTTCAGGAGAAGCATGAGCTAATAGTTCTTGAATAGTTAGAATATCAACTCCACCATTAAGCAACTTAACAGCATATGTATGCCTAAACTGATGTGTTTTAAAGTGAAAAATTTCTCCCTTTTCATCAACAATATTTTTAGTTTTAGCTAAATAATTTAAATGAGAACGAACTAAATGTTGAGTATATGGCATTCCTTTTCTCTTACCTTTATATATAACGAATATATAATTATTAGGATTGTTGTCCTTAGTACTTTGTCTTTTAGAACTTGCAATTAAAACTGCTAATATATCGGCTAATTGCTCATCAATAGGTATTCTATGGCCTTTTACAAAAGTTTTTGCTATATCAGTGACTATAGAATATTTACCATTAATTTTAGTAAGGCAGTTATCTTTTAAAGTTAATACATCTGATATACGTAAACCCGTTTTAAATGCTATCCAAATGATAGGTATGATTTCTTCAGGTAAGGAATTTATATTTTCAAATAATTGATCTAATACAAAATCAGGAATATAATCAATTTGATTTTTTTCGATTTTTTCATGTTTAGGCAAATCTTGTGGCAAAAACAGAAATCTTATATCTTCTATAGGTGCTATGCTATATTTTTCCATAATTATATCATTCAAAAACCTTCTAACTAATTTGAGTTCTTCCCGCACAAAATTTTTTACACTTCGTACGTTTTTACTTTTTGCATATTTAAAAATAGAATCTATATACACTTCCATATGGTTTCTTTCTAAATTATTCAAGTCATTCCAATTAGGTTCTTGATTATGTATACTGTTAAAAAATCTACTTAAAACCCTGACGTACACTCTACCTGTCGCAAAATTTAGATTTCCTGTTATTAATCGTTGTTTCAAATATCGTTTCACGGAATTTCTTATATTAAATGAGCCTATACTTTTGAAATTTAAATAGTTCCCAGTAAGTGTTTTATTATAAGTCAAACCATACATTTCTAAATTTCTTATATCCCATATGTCTTTATCCCACTCTTCTCTGTCGTCAACCATTTTTGAAAACTGCCTATAAAACTTTTTTAAGCTTGCAGCTAAAGGCGCTTTTACTTTGTAATTTCCAAAAACAACACTTTTCGACCTTTTCCAAGTTGGCGCATTTCGATTTTCCAACCATTTAATCCATTCTTTTTCTAAACTACTAAATTCGTAGTCAAGCAAGGAATTTAAATCAGGGAATATTTCATTACAAAAAGAAGCAATTTTATTAATATGTACTGCACCACTATTGAATAAAGAGTTTAAAGACCAATACTCAGTAACAATAAATTTAAGACAAATATATTTAAATTCTAGATTTAAGTTTTTGTTTTTGAAATTAAAAAATACATTTTTCCTTTTACCACTATATCTTTTTAAATCATCATGAAATTGGTTGAAAATCTTAAAATTAGAAACATGCCATACATCATTTTTATAAAAATAGTCACTATAAATATCCATGTAAGTGATATTCCCCTCAGAATTTATACTTTTACTTTTTAAAAAGCAAAGTTCCTTTTTAAATTTACTTTGAAAAAATTCATTTGTATTTTGAACGCTATTATTCATGTCAATCTCCCTATTCAAATATTTGGAACGAATCTTTCACTTTCTCCCAATTCTCACGTATAAGCTGATCATCATTGTGTATATACAAATTCATAGTCGTTTGTATATTACTGTGACCAAGCCGTTCTTGAACCTGTTTTATATTTTTACTTTTATTGTAAAAAATAGTAGCATGAGTATGTCTTAATAGATGAGGATGAACATTTATTCCAGTTTTCTTTCTTAAACGTTTAAATATCGAATTTACGTCATTATAATCTAAGGGATCTCCAACATGCTTACCTCTAATTTTAATAAACAAAAATTCAGAACTAGTTGAAACTTCATCCAATACTTCATACAGATAATCATCATATAAATCAATCAAAGATTGTGAAATATATATTTTACGTTCTCCACTTTTTAATCTAGCTCCATTTTTATTCTTTCTAGTTTTCAAAATGATTTGATGTCCGTTAGTCAAATCATATTTGATATCATCTATGTAAAGTGACAACAATTCCCCAATACGCAATCCCGTTTCATATAATAATTGAATCATAAATTTATCTCTGAGGTTTTTTGATGCATTTATTAACTCTTTTATTTCACTGGTACTCAATATTTTCATTTTTTCTCTTGGCTCTTTGACTTTCAATGTGTTTGTTAATAATAAATTATTAGTATTTACATGATCTAAAAAGCTTTTATAAGAAGATTTACGATTACTTTCTTTTAAAATTGATTTAGCAATATCTACATTAAATTTTTTAGTCCTAAATAAGTAATCGTAAAAATTAGTAACTACAGTAATAGTTAAGTTTATAGTTCTAGCACTTTTACTATTTAGTAGTCTATCTTTATATATAACTTTTTTATATCTCTGAGGTGACTTTAACCACATTACAAAATCTACTAAGTCATCAAAAGTTGCATCATTATGATTTTTGTCTATTAACTCAAGGTACATAAAATATCTCTTTAAACAATAAGCATATGTCTTTAAAGTATTCTCACTTTTATCAACACTCTCTAAATACTTTAAATAATAGATAACATCTTCAACTGGATTTAAATTACTATCAATTATCATAAAGTTCTTTCCACTGTTAGAATTCACATTTACTATTTTCATAATATAATCCCTTTCTTAAATTTAATTTAAGAATACACTAGTTTAACAATTTTTCATATTATACATATAATACGTACTAAAATTAGTTTAGTTAACAAATTTTCTAATGAATATCTCACAATTTTTTATACATATTATACAAAGTAAACTCTAAAATTATTAATACATATAACCGTTTGCGACAATGCCAGAGCAATATCAACAGCTGCGTGACTATATCGAAGAACAAAATAAAATTGACATGCCCAGCTTATCTGAAGACCAATTAACACTCATCAATCGCAATTTAACAACGAAATTCGTCCACCAGCAACTCGCTATTATTAGTTATTGGCGCAGTGGTTATATCCATTCAATCTCTGGCTATATTAAACATCTTGACACGCAACAGCAATATATTGTTATAAGTAATGAGCGTGGCAATGAAACAATGAACTTGGATTTTAATGTCTTATGTAATGTGGAATAACCTCAAATGTCTAGACGAAAAAATAGCTATGAAGACGTCTTTTATCACTGTCTTCATAGACTACTTATATTATTTACTTGTTGTAAATCTCGCATCGCTCATATCTACTTCAACTACTTTGCCATGTTTAACAAAGCATGTAACTCCTAAACCCTTTTTTGTTGATTTATAGACGAACAGGCTTATATCTTTTCTATTTGTATCATCTTTAACTTTTTTCAAGTTGTTACCATAAGCTTTAACTAACTTGTCATATGTTAAGTTACCTTTAACGACAAATTGAACTTTACTCGCTTTACGACCATTCGCTGTAACACCAGTGAACTTTTAATTATACTTTTCTACTACTTTCTTACTGTGAGTTGGGAGCAGGACAGAGTTCATAGCTAATCTTAGTATGTCTCCTACATATTAGACTTTAGCCTTATATGAAAATTAAGTCGAAATCATTTTTTTAATAGTGTAAAATGATAAAGCATACATTATTTGCATCATAAAACTCAATACATAGATATAAGGTGAAGTTTAATACATAATCATTTAGACGATGGAGGCATTATTTTTGAAAAAAGTATTAGCAGCTATAACTATTTTATTACTCGTTGTTGCTTTAGGCTTTTCTGTGTTTTTTGCAGCTACGACAACGCATCATTCAACTTCCGACCAGAAAGACAAGGTTGAATCTACTAAGAAAAAGAATGATACACACAAAGACAACAGCCCTGAAGACGATGCACAATTAGACACACCGCAGTCGGCAAACAATGCTACTACAGCACCTGCCAACAATGGACAAAATGTTCAGCAACAGGCACCCCAATATCATTATCAACAACAGCAACCTGTAAAATCTCAACAGTCTGCTGAGCAACAAAAATCAAATGAAACACCTAAGAAAAATAACAATGCGAATTCAAACCACGGCAACAACGCTAAGTCACAGCAGCACAGTGGCCAAGGTAGTGGCGGTAATGATAGTGATAGTAATACTACCCGTTCTGCTTCCCATTCTTCCGCTGCGTCTACTACACAATCTAAAACGAACCATTAACAAATAAAGCGCATTCTTCGTGATGATATGATGTCATCACGAGGCATGCGCTTTTCTTATAGCTATTCTGTAACATTACTTTTATTAACTTTTTTAGTGACTTTGCGCATCATCGGGTCAAGAATTGGTTTTAAACATAAACCAATCGTTAAGAAGCCGAGACCAAACAATCCTAAAATAATCAATTTTGGAATTAAAATAGCTGGTACTATACCTCCAACAGTTTCACGTAATGAATCAATCGCATACGTAAATGGTAAATAAGGCGAAATCGTTTGGAAGAATCCCGGTGCAGTCACTACAGGGAAGGTTCCTCCACCACCAGCGATTTGTAATACTAACAAAATAATGGCAATGGCTTTACCTGGATTACCAAGTAATGAGACGCATGTATAAACAATGGTATTAAAGACTAATGAAGCAAAAAGTGCTATTAATACAAATAGTATAGGTGATTCTACACTTGCTTTTAAAATAAGCAAGTCTCCTAATGTCACAATTAGTGCCTGTACCACACCTAATAATAAGAACAGTCCGGCTTTTCCTAAATAGATTTGTCGTGTTGTCAATCGACCTTTTAGAACTTGATGTTTATTGTCTACAGACAATAAACTTACCATCAATAGTGCGCCTACCCAAATTGATAATGCCGTATAGAATGGTGTCATACCTGAACCATAATTTTTAACTGGGAAAATATCAATTTGCTTTTTAGAGATTGGATGTGCAATGACGTCAGCTTGTTTCTTCAAGTCATTCTTCAATGTATCGATCACTTTATCAACGGCATCATCTTTATCTAGCTGCCTGAAAATCTTATCCGCTTTAGTTAAATCTTTCTCAATGCCAGGCAATTTATGCTCAATAAATTGAGCCATATTTCCTAATGCTTGCTTCGCTTGTGGCTGGTTCTTATCTAACAATCCAACAAGTTGATCATATCTAGAAAATAATGCTGGAATATTATCATTTACCGTCGCTGTAGCGTTAGCAAGCCGTTGTTCTAACTGTGGTAAATCATTTCTTACAAAGTTAGCAGCTTTAGCTACATTCTGTTTGATCGTTGGGAAATAAGCTTGTGCCGTTTGCATCGCATTAATATAAGCTTGCTCGATAGCAGGTAATTCACTTTGAATACGACTTACCGTTTGTTGTCCGTTATTAAGAATATGATGCCCTGCTTCAATCACGTTCTCAATGCTTGTGAGCTTAGACTGCACAGTAGATAAGGTTTGTTGCCCCTTATTTAACACATCTGTAATGTCATTAGATATGTCGAGTAAGCGTTGATTAAGATCTTGCTTGATAAATGAACGAAACTGCTTAAGTTGCTCATTGACATTTGGTAATTGACGTAATATATCTACGGCTTGAGCTTGACCCGTACTACCATTAGATAAGGCATCAGATAATTGATTTACTGAACGCATTAAATCATTCAGTTGCTTATTTGTGTTATTAATCTTGTTGATTTGTGAGCTTAAATCGACATGTTCACTTTTTTCAAGTTCTTTTAACGTATCGATAAATTGACGATTATATTGTGTTGTAGCTTCAATACGAGATGACACATGATTTAAACTTTCTTTAAATTCATCTGGTTTATCCGATGCAATCACACCATAAGCTATATTTTTTAATGCTGCTAAATCGGATTGGTTTCCTTCAACTTGCGTATCTGCTTGTTTAGATAGTGATAATAGTGCTTCTGCTAAAGCGCTATTCATGGACTTAACATCATTGTTTGAAACAATTTGTCCAGCTTGCGGTACATCATAGCTGCTCGTGCTAACTTGCTCAACTTTATAAGGCACACCATTGCTGGATGTCTGAGTGCTTTGCTGACTTACACTGCCTTGTTGTAAACGTGAGTTAATGTTGTTATTCGCATCTTGCGCACGTCCAGCTGCTTCTTGGTAATCTCCCACACGCTGTTTTGCTATGGTTAAATAACGGTCGGCATCATTTAACCCACTTTGCGCAGTGTTCATACCTTGATTGACAAGTGAGACACCGCGGTTAATTTTAGGAAATTGTTGTGGCACGTCATTAGAAGCAACATTTAACACACGTTCAATGTTAGGCATATAGGCGTTCAAAGCTAATACGAGTTTTGCCTTTTCATTTAAAGCAGGTATGGATGCATTGACTGCATTTAACTTATCTTGTGCCGATACAATATCACCTTTGTAACGACCAAGTCCTCGAAACTTATCTGCATACTGATCTAATTGATCTTGATGATCGTTTAAATAGAGTATTTTATCACCAATTGCATTAATTTTTGGCAATGATTGTTTCGCTGCATAAACAGCATTTTTTATTTTGTTTATCGTAGGTACTTCATCTTCGATTTTTAGTCCTACTTTATTTGCTTCTGTCAACAATGCTTTAGAGACGGTTTCGTCAAAGGCTTTATTTGCTTCATCAACAATTACTGTCGATCCTGTATCTGTCATTTTAGGTGCAACAGCATTGTTTTTTTGGTTTACTTTATATTCAACATTAGCCTTTTGTGGTTGTTTGCGCAATGTTCCCGTTATTTCATGTGAAAATTCTTTAGGTATGTATATGCCTGCAGTGTATTTCCCCATTTTGATTTCATGGTCTGCTTTCGCTCTGCTAACAAATTGCCAATCAAACTTTCCATTTTTCTTAAGCTTGTTAACAATTGAATTACCTACATTGATTTCTTTATTTCGAACTTTGTCTCCCTGATCTTCATTCACAACGGCTACTTTAATATGATCCGTCTTACTATATGGATCCCACATGGCCCATAAATTGAACCAGGCATAAAAAGACGGCAAAATTGCTAAACCTGCTATGATAATCCAAACTGCTGGCGTTTTCGCAATTCGTTTTAAATCAAATCGAAATAATTTCAGTGCGTTTTTCATTGTCACACTCCCTATAAAAAATACTGTCCTACGCACATAAGCTACTCATTTATGTTACATTAGATTATTTTAAACTGATAGTATAAATATATTGTTATTTATCTAGTCCTTGGACTGTTTTTTTCTAACCAATACTAGTATAATAATTTTTATTACAAGGTTTAATCATTGGTTGATAGATATCAACAAAAACAAATCTAAACTAAATTATATCAAATACATGCCAGTGTGACAAAGTAAATCTAATGTCAGTCACATGATCATTTTACCGTATTACAGAAATTAATTTCCAAGGAGTTCTTCTAAAGATGTCAAAGCAAAAAATATTCATTTACTTATTATCAACAACACTTATCGTACCTACATTTACATCCGATATCGCACATGCGACTGAATTGACAAACCAAAGCCATAATGAAAGTAACCATGCGTCTGTAGATAAATCAGATAACGATGATACTTCTGACACTAATGATGAACAAACAACAAAGAAACAAGAGAAATCTGCTAAAACTACTAAGTTCAAACAATATACTCGAGCAAAAAAAGCTTCCCATGATGAAGATGACTTATCTATATTTAATAAGCTCTTTTCCGACGATACTTTATCTTCAAATTATTTAAATCCACGTGGTCAACAGGATTCATTGTCAGAGCTATTGACAGCAATTTTTTCATCTGATTCTGAAACAACCGAGCATACCGCTCAAGATACGTCTGATGATATGGAACCTGCAGCTGAGCAACAAGACAAAGCATCTACAACAGACTCAACAGAACAGCATTCAACAACGACATCAGAACAAAATGACCAATCAGCTAAAGACGCGACAACAGATGATAATAAAGTCAGCGATGCGTTAGATGAATTAGATAACTTAGATGATGCTTCTAATCACGCTCAAGATACACAGCGTCGACATGATAGTGAAGCATCAAAGGATGATGACAAAGAGACGTCATCTGAGGAAAAACCACACCAAGAAGCGCCATCACATGATACCGCGCAAGATAAACAGAATGATTCAAACAAAGAGGCAACCGATTCAGCTTCAGATGCCGTTATAGATTCAATTTTGGATGAATACAGTGATAATGCAAAGAAAACACAGCAAGACTATACACAAGATAAAACATCAGATAAACATAAACAAAGTAACGCAACAACGACAACACACCAAAAATACGCGCATATCGATGTCAAGAAAGATCGTGAAACACGTCATCAAATTGACAACCCACAATTACCATCAAAAGATAGCGTGTCCCATGCTACTGTCCCAGCTCAATCATTTGAAGAAGCTACAAAACAAGCCAATACACGTGCAACAAGTCTATTTGCAACAATGCCCCAAGCTTCAGACAATGCAAGTTCTACTGATGACTTAAGTGTGGTTGACAGTCAACAAACACGCACATTTATTAAGGCAATTGGTACTGATGCCCATCAATTAGGACAAGAAAATGATATCTATGCCTCTGTCATGATTGCACAAGCAATTTTAGAATCTGATTCCGGTCAGAGTACGCTTGCCAAAGCACCAAACTTTAATTTGTTCGGTATTAAAGGCGCATATAAAGGAGAATCTAGTGAATTTAATACACTAGAGGCTACGGCAAATAATCAATTATATAGTATCCAAGCTGCTTTCCGTAAATATCCGAATAAAAAAGCTTCATTAGAAGATTATGTTCAACTGATTAAAGAGGGCATTGATGGTAATGCAACGATTTACCAACCAACATGGAAAAGTGAAACATCTAGCTATCGTGACGCCACAGCGCATTTAGCTAGAACATATGCAACAGACCCAAACTATGCAACAAAGTTAAATCAACTCATCAAACATTATCATTTAACAGATTTTGATCACAAAAAACTACCAGATTTAACACATTACAATTCTAGCAATCCAGGCATGGATAACACAGGTAATGACTTTAAACCATTTATTGACACCAATTCAACAAGCCCATATCCACAAGGTCAATGTACTTGGTATGTTTATAAACGTATGCAACAATTTGACTTAGCTATTGGTGGAGATTTAGGTGACGCACATAATTGGAATAATCGTGCACAATCTGAAGGTTATCATGTTGATACCACACCTAAAACTCATAGTGCAGTGGTCTTTGAAGCTGGTCAAGCAGGTGCAAGTAGTTATTACGGACACGTGGCCTTTGTAGAACGCGTCAATGATGATGGTTCTATCGTCATTTCTGAATCTAATGTCAAAGGTTTAGGTATCATTTCATATCGCACACTCGATGCTAATACAGCGGATCAATTAAGTTATATTAGTGGAAAATAATGTAAGTTATTCAATAGATAACAATAAACACCAAAATAAGACATACATCTCAAAATATATAGTCTAGGACAGAATTCCTAGGATAAGGAGCGGGACAGAATTCATTATAAATTCGTAGTACCGCTCTCTTCTTTATTTACAAGACTTCGTATTGTTGGCTCGCTATAAAATGCAAGTATGACATTACAGAATATTATGGATATGTATTTTTGGTAAATGTAATAATTCTATAATTACCTGTCATTTTCACTTTGGCGTATCACTAACTTATAGTAAGTATGATTATCACCTTAAACATATGATTGCGTATCAACATCGCTAGTACATCCATTTTTTAACATATGCATAGCCACCTTTCCTTCTATGCATGGTTGAATTATTTTTACTTAACTTCAGAATTTATAATGTTACTCCATAAAAATACACCCCATTAAGTTGCATTTTAATCCAACTTTTGGGGTGTATATCATAACTGACGCTTTATTCGTCTAATTTTATGTGATTTTTATGATTTTGCATTATGCTGTTTTCGAGTTCTTGCAAGCAACAATAATCCTCCACCAATAAGTATCATGCCTATTGCTAGTACCGGCCAATAAGTTTTAAGTACCTGACCAGAGGCAGGTAATGATAGCGAGCCATTATCATCAAATAATCCGCTTAAAAAGTTGTCTTGATTATTAATATGACCTAATGATAACCCTTGTGTTGGGTTAGGAATATCGTCGATTTGATCAAGTACGCTTCGATGTCGTTGTGCATCTGCATGAAGTCGATCAAGTAAGGAAGGTCGATTTTTAATTGGCGCTAAAATATCATCTGCTTGATGTTGTGCTTGATCGAGTCTATGTTTCAATTGTAATAAATCATCTGCTTTGCCATTAAGTGCACTTTTCACTAATTGCAATACGTCTTTTTTATCTTTACTTACACGAGAAATGACATCTGCTAAAAGTCGTGCTTTTTCCTCGTTGATTTTAGTGGCTAAAATCGTTTTAATTGCTTCTTTCTGATTGGTTGACTGATCTAATATACTTTGCAAAATATCATCTGCATTGGCTTTACCATTAAGTCCAAATTCCTTTTTCAATTGTTGAACTAATGCTTTATTAGATAATTTTGCATTTGTTAAACGTTGAGCCGCTTTCTTGGCTTCTTCTGGGCTTAGTTTCATGCCTAAAATGGTTTCGATAAGGTGTGATTTGTCTTTTGTTTGATCAAACATTGATGCTAATATGTCGTCACTTGATGTTAAAGCTAGTTTATCAATATGCTGCAACAATTGGTCTGCAATCTCTTTGTCTGTTTTCCCTTTAACTGACATATTTTTTAATATTTGTTGTGCCTCGTTCGGGCTAAAAATAGTTGTAACAATATCTTTAACTACAGCTTCTTTATCTTCTGCCTGAGCTAAATCATTTTGTATGATTTGGCGATTAGCAGTAGTCTTGTTTGCTGCACGCTCAATATCAGTTATGATTTGTTTTTTCTTATCTTGAGCAATATCAACTCTGTTAGTGACATTTTCTTTCAATGTCGCTAATTGATTAAGTCGTTTATCAGCATAATCTTTATTGTTATGATGATTATCATTTTGAACTTTAGTAACAGCAGCTTCAATTTTTTCCGTTGGTGTTAACTGTTTGTCTAATTTTTCCATCAGATGAGTGCTGTTTGTATTTTGTTTAGATGCAGCTGAATCTATTGCTTTATCAGCCCGTGTTGAATGATTCGCATCACGATGTTGTGGCTTCAATTGATCCTCATTCTTTTCGTGTGATTTTACTGTTGGAGTTTGCTGTTGATTACTTTTTGTTTCTTTATTATTTGGCTCGGTTTGTTCCTTGTCATCTTTAGTTACAGCACTATCAGCTTGTTTAACATGATCTTTAATATGTGCTAAATCATCTAGCACTGTTGTTGATTTTTGGTCATTTTGACGTTCTTTATCTTGCACCTTTGATGAATCGTACTGTTCGTTGTCTTTAGTTCCACGTTGTGCCTCAGACGCTTTTGGTGTATCGGTAATATCCTTATCAACAACTGCATTTAAATCAGCTAAAATTTTATCTAACTCAGCAGTAATATCTGTCGTTGTAGTTGATTGTGCTGAATGCTTTGTATCTTGTGACGAAGTGTTATCCGCTTCGCTACCGTCCTCACGCGCTTGATTTTCATCTGTTGCATCAGCGACAATTTGTTTAATTTCTTGACGTGAAGTAGCCTCATCTAGCTGTTTCTCAAATTGTTTACGAACGCTATCGTTTAATGCATTTAATTCATTTATATCTTGTTTAGCATCACTAATCCACTGTGATATTTTATGATGATTTTCATCTATACTTTGATTTTCTGCGGTTTCAGCGTGAACATTCTCTATTGAACTATAATTCACAAACACACTACTTATAAGCAATGCAGAACATGATAGTTTAATATAGGTGCCGAATGGTTGTCTTCCTTGTGATGATTTGAATAACCTCATTTATGTCACCCTTTTTCTAATATTCCTTGACAATTTATAACTATTTATAGCTATGTTATACACGATTGGTTGATAATTATCAACTTTATTTTACACACGAGTCACTCTTTTTTGCAACAGATGCACTTATTACACAAATTCTATCATTTCATAATTTTAGTTAATTAAATTTTACAAATTTACAAACACTTCATATTCACGCATTTTTTATGTGCTTTTAGGGAATATGTATATTGCTTAAAATTAGTACCTCAAGCATTCCATAGTCTTTGATAAGGGGGCTTTCTATGTTTATTATCTCTTTATTGTTAATCGTTATCGGTATAACGCTAATGATATTAAGTTGGCTAATTTCACATCGAACAACGTCGGTAGACTTAAGAGAAAAGCTTTATTTACCTGGCTTATGTGTTTGTCTTATCGGTTGCTTGTGTCTTATTGGATTCTTGATTAATCACTCTTTTTAACAAGGTAAAGTGATCAGTTACATACATAAAGATAGGAACATATACTGCTAATACAGAGTATTTAATGTTTCTATTTTTATAATTTAAATAAAAAAGATACCGGAAACATCGTTATTGACACTTTAATGAAATAAGCATAAAATATCAGTATATTTTTTATACCTAGGTGGTGTTCATATTGAAAGTAGAATTAGGTTTAACATCATTCGCTGATAACAGTGACATCTATATGCCAGATGGTAAACAGGAAAAAATCAGCAATGCCCAACGCATACGTAATATTGTAGAAGAAATAAAGTTAGCTGATCAATTAGGTTTAGATATCTATGGATTAGGGGAACACCATAGAGAGGATTACGCCGTTTCAGATCCAGTAACGGTGTTAGCCGCTGCTGCTGCTACCACATCACATATTCGCTTATCATCAGCAGTAACCGTCCTTTCATCTGATGACCCTGTACGTGTTTATGAACGTTTTTCAACATTAGATGCTGTATCAAATGGACGTGCTGAAATCATGATTGGCCGAGGTTCATTTATTGAATCCTTTCCGCTGTTTGGTTATAACCTTAATGATTATGAGGATCTTTTTAATGAAAAGTTGCAATTATTGTTAAAAATTAACCAGCAACCCGTGATTAGCTGGGAAGGAACTTTACGTCCCAGCATTGATGAAACAGGTATTTATCCGCGTGCTGAACATGGACCAATACCAATTTCTATCGCGACTGGTGGCACACCTGAATCATCATTGCGTGCTGGTGCATTCGGCTTACCTATTACGTATGCCATCATTGGAGGTAATCCACGTCGTTTCAAACGACATATCGAAATTTATAAATCTGTGGCACGTTCATACGGACACAATCCTGAGAAATTACCTATTGCTGTACATTCTTGGGGCTATATTGCTGAAACAGATGAAGATGCTAGAAGAGAATTTTTCCCATCTTTAAAAGCACATCAAGATGTATTAGGACAAGAACGCGGTTGGCCCGAGTTTGATGAGAATGCATTCGAAAGAGAAATCGGGCCACAAGGTGCCATTTATCTTGGAAGCCCTGAAACCGTAGCACAAAAAATAATTGAGACGATTGAAACATTAGGTTTATCACGCTTTATGATCCACACACCCGTAGGCTCTATGCCACATGAAAACACAATGAAGTCTATTCGTTTATTTGGCGAACGTGTCAAACCTATTGTAGATAAATATTTTGAAGATAAGTAGGAGGAATTTTAAATGATATTAAGATACGTCACAAATGTTAAAATTGCGAAAGAATTATTTGAGGCTTCAAAGCCAAAATTAAAAGGTGATCAAGAAATGAAAGATACATTCAGTAATGTCTTTGGTCTTGATGAAAAACTTGTCCCATTAGTAGGTGGATTAGAAGCTGCTAGTGCAACATTATTTTCTATAAGTTTTTTAAACAAAAACATTTCACGCCTTGCTTCTTTAACAACTATTGGCGTGTTAGGTGTAGCCGCTTATAAACACTTTGAAGCAGGCCACGGTAAAGCAGGCGCACAACATGCTTTAGATTTATTAGGACTTGCAACTTTAAGTCTCTTAGATACTTTTGACGGTAAACGTCGTTAAACATAGTTCAAATAGTTAGAAAAATGAAGCGAGTCTGAGACATCATTATGTTCTAGGCTATAAACTAAATATTGGCAGTAGTTGACTGGATTGAAAATACGCTGATACCAAGCTTTATCAATCCTAGTCAACCTTACCGCGGGCGGGACTACGAATTCATAATGAATGCTGTCCCGTTATTATTTTTTAAGACTGTGATAAAAATTGTGCAAATGTCTGTGGTGTGTCATTCACAAGCTTTTGATAATCATCAGCATGTTGATCTAATAAGCCTCTAGCAGCTGCATCATACATTGAAGCTAATAACGCTCCAAATCCTTTTGGTTCATCATACATAGAAGCAAACGTATCTAACGAGACAGGCGCATAGTTGATTGTACTACCAGCTGCTTCTGAAAGTATTGTGGCTAGTTCTGGCATACTATAACTATGCCCTGATAATAAATACCGTCCACCCCATGCCTCTGGTTGTTGCAAGATAGCAATCACACCTTTAGCTATATCGTGACGCGAAATATAATTAATACGGCCATCACCCACTGGATAAATAAGCTTTTTCATTTTTACTAATTCAGGTAAGTACGGTTTCAATGGGTCCATATACATCGCCATGCGAATATACGTGTAGTTAAGACGGCTAGAAGCTAGTAAGCGTTCTGCATAGGCAAAATATGGACTCATATGGAATGGATTATTGTGCTGATCTGCATAAAAACCAATATAAAATATCTGTTTCACTTGTGCCTTTTGTGCTGATTGCACTAAGTTTTCAACTTCTGGCAATCGTTTAAATGACGGATGAATAATACTTGGAATGAAGATAACTAAATCTATGTGTTCAAACGCTTGTGTCATACTTTCTACATCAAAATAATCTAATTGACGAATTAACACATTGTCCTTCCAGTGAGTTGGTACTTTCTCTAAATTTCTAACACCTATATTAAAATCTTTGATACGTGCTTTTATTGCTAATTCAGTAATATGAGTCCCTAAATGTCCCGTTGCTCCAGTAAGTAAGATTTTCATCTGATATGCCCCTTTTTTCAAAATTTATGAACTACACTTGCGAATCTTTTATAATATTAAAATCATAGTTATGGTCCTAGTTTACCTTTATATAAGCTTATAATTCAATTTATAAATCATGATGTAATTGTTATTTATATCCAAATATATTAGCAACATTTTGTTTTGGATGTGACAAAATTGTAAGTCAATTGAGAGCTCATATTAAGGAGACTTTATTCCAGCTGTGGTAATTTAGTAACATACACAAAGAAGTAACGATTCCGTTTTAAGTCATAAATAATTACTATTATTTCTTTGCTGTATAGCTTGATTGAAGGACGCCTATTCTAAAGCCAGTAACGAATGTGCATGATAATATGTCGTTCTTGTTTCCATTAACATGTCTAGTCTGCTATTTCCACCTATGAGAAATCTCAACCGTCACTTTACATTTTTTGGTTTTCAAATACTTCCATAGAATCACTTATTAATAACAGTTCACTTACTTCACATTAATTTACTATCAACACCACTGATGTTGCATATTTCACAACACGAATGATTAAACTCAGCATCTATTTGGAAGATAACGACAAACATTGAATTGACAGCTTAATTTAGTTAAAATTTAACAGCTATGAATTATGAAAATAATTCGAGATATCTACATTAATACAACTATAACTTAACTTTAAGTATATCTATTCCGCATGATAGATAATTAGTGAAAAACATCTAAGCATCAACACCTTAAGCTGTCATTCATCCTTTCTAAACGTCATATTCGTATGTCTGACATCATGACTATTTTATGACTTAAATTTATGTAATGATTCACACAAACATCAAAGACGCGCAACTTATTTGAAGTTGTATCGCATGATATTTTGTTCCATATCCATAAGTAAACTGAGCAAAATTTGTTTATATGGAAAAGTATTTCACCTCTTAAACAATACACTTCATCTAAGGTAAGTACATTCTCATGGCTTTATAATAGGCTAATTTCATCAAAAAAAGAGGAGAGACATCGCTAAATGTCTCAACCTCATAACTAACACATTTACTGTTGTTGGCTTGCTAAAAATCTCTTTGTTTATATAACCTAGTATGTGATTTGTTGATATAATACAACAAGCACGCAGCTGGGTTCCCTACACAAGTACCTCGTCAGCTTTCCCTAATTTAGCTAACGGGGTACTTTTATGGTCATAAATAGCTTTACTGCACGCATAATGTTAATTACAAATAAGATTCCCAGGAGAATAAATAGTATAAATGCTATAACGGGAGCTATTACCTGTATAATCTCTATGTATTCTGGCACTACCATTGCAGAAACAAAAAGAAACGCACCAGAACCTGGAATTCCAAATATGCATAGTAAGCATGCAATATGATTAAAAAAAGCATATTTTGCATGATATTTGATCGTGTCTTCCATCATAATCCACATCACAACGGGTAAAATAACTGGTGCGAAGAAGATGCTTAAATATGCAATTGCAGATAATATATTATCATTTTTACTACCTATTTGATGAGGTTTTATCGTAACCATGTGTGCTCTCCTTCTCAATATGATTTTAGTCAATAACAACACGCTTTTCTTCTTAAATGATCGTTTTAATAAACTGCATCATTTCGCTTACATATTGTCCTCTTATTTTAACATTATACTAAATCTTTCACTAAAAAAGCCAAGATAACTTATATTGCACATTTTGCCAATAATAAAATTATATTATACAAAATTTTGTGTATCTATAAATAACTGTCAAGATTTATCTTTTATTATCTACAAATAACACTAAACTCATATTCTTTTCTATTACAGTCAATATTAACATTTATTATCATTTTATGTTATGTTGAGCTTAAAGGTTGGTGAAATAGTGACTTCTACTGAAAATCGATTATATAAAAATGAAAATCAATGCAATAAACGCAAACATCGCAAAAGTTTCAAGTCATTGATTGACGCAGTGTTACTGTATATACCAGAAATTTTCGGTTTATGCTTTCGCTCAATTAAATGGTTAATGTCACGATTATAACGCCATTTTAGGCTTCAAGTTGTCTAACAACAGATATCTCGGAGTCTATTTTTTAATAATTAAAAGACAAATATTTATGTCATTTTGACTAATATACTTGTCAAAATGACAAAGATGTTGTATTGTGACATTAAGGAGTTGATGTCTATTGCGCAATCGCCTGAAAGAACTGCGTGCTCGAGATGGTTATAATCAAACGCAACTTGCAAAGAAAGCAGGGATTTCTAGACAAACCGTTTCTTTAATAGAACGTAATGATTTTACACCATCTATCTTGACCGCTATGAAAATCGCACGGATTTTTGGAGAATCTGTAGAAGATGTCTTCATCATTGAGGAGGAAGATTTATGAAAGTAGGCCGTTATATATTCTTTATAATCATTGGTGGTATCATCGGTGGCTTAATTGGTAGCAATATAGAACGTGTTGGCACGTTTATTGCTTCAACAAATTTCTCTGGTAGTCGCCTGAACCTTATTATATGCGTAAGTACTTCGTTACTTATTTTGGCATTAATGCTATATCAATGGTATGTACAACAACGTTCATTAAAGTATAAATATATGATTTCAAATGTTGATGACGGCAGTGATATAGATCATTATGAGAAGCAAGCAACTTTAGACTATAACAAAGTACACATTATAGCTCATTTACAATTGGCCATTGGTTTTATAGCTATCTTTTTTATTGCTCTAGGCAATGCAGCTCCTAATGAATTTTTTTATGCTCTTATCCCATATTTATTAACTTTAATCCCCTCATTGATGTTAGGCTTCTATTCACGTCGTTTTGATGCTCGACTACCTAAAATAGCCGAAAAACATTACACAGAGAAAGCTTTAGCTTTATTAGATGATGGTGAGCGTCATATTGTATTAATCTCTATGTATAAAAATTATCAAGTAAATATTGTCCTACTGATAATGGCCATTGTCTTCATCGGTATTTTCTCCATCTATACTGGTTTAAACCAGACACCTGGCTTATTAGCACTCATTGTTATTTTTATTTATAACAGCTTAGGCTATTTAATAAAATTACGACAGTTTTATAAAGCATAAAATAATAGTGTATGACGCTTATTATTAAACATAAAATAGAAAAAGGGAGTGTATATCAATGACACAGTTGTTAGAAGTTAGCAATCTTAATAAATCATATACCAAGTCTGACTTTAATCTTAGCGATATTTCGTTGTCGATTGCACCAGGTGAAGTATTGGGGCTGATTGGTAAAAATGGCAGTGGTAAATCCACGTTAATTAATACTTTGGTTGGCAATCGTTTTAAAGACTCTGGTGACATTAAATTTTTTGGACAATCTGTTACTGCAAGGAACAACCAATATAAAGAACACATCGGTGTAGTCTTTGATGATTTAAGGGTCCCAAACAAATTGACTTTAACTGACATAGACAAAGTTTTCACAAATATTTATACGACTTGGGATAGCAATAAATTTAAATCGACGCTAAAAGACTTTGATTTACCTACATCAAATGCGATTAAATCTTTCTCTCGCGGTATGCGCATGAAAGCAGCGATCGCCATTGCCTTGGCACATGATAGTCAACTGCTCATCCTGGATGAAGCAACTGCTGGCATGGACGTGTCAGGTCGTGAAGAAGTCATGGAAATCTTACAAGACTACGTTGCTAAAGACTATGGCATTATGATTTCTTCGCATATTTCAGAAGATATTGAAACACTAGCCACAAAGCTTGTATTTATGCGAGACGGGAAAATTGTCTTACATGTAGATAAATCGCATTTACTCTCACATTATGGCATTGTTAATGTGCCGTTAGCAGAATTCAATGTATCCAATGATTATATCATTGCTTCTAGAAAGCGTAACGATCGCATAGAAGCGTTGATTCATGACAGAAACCTAGTTCCTGAAGCTGAACCATTAAAATCAATCGATGATGCCACAAAAATCATTATGAGAGGTGATAAATAATGAAGGGTTTATTATTAAGCAGTTATTATACATCGAAAAAATCATTATTCACATATCTCATCGTTGCTTTGGCCTCAGCTATTATGTTTAGTTTTTTCAATCCAATCATGACATGCTTTTTAGCTATGATTTTCCTTATTTCACCGGTCACTGATAATATTAAACATGAAAAAGATTCACGCTGGATGTACTATGTTTCGACTTTACCTACAGGTCGAGCAACTTATGTTAAAAGTTATTTTGTCTACTATGGAATACTTATCCTGATTGGCCTAATTATGGGTGCTGGCGCATGTTTCATTGTGACACAAAATATCAATTTAACGCTTATTTCGATACTCGTTGGGATAGGTGGCTCAGGTACATATGCCATTATGTTCCCTTTAACCTTTAAATTTGGACCGGAAAATTCCAATGTCATTATGATTTCAACATCATTCATCGTTATTGGCTTATTTTTCTTCGTGTTCTTTGGATTTGTTATCCCATCGCTAAGTGATAACGGATCATTTGATAGTGTGCTTAGCAATCTAACAACTCTATGGGTGCTTATTATATACGGTATAATAGGATGCGCTCTATTAATCCTTTCTTATATTGCATCATTGCAAATATTTAAACGCCAAGAACTATAACCTTAAATTCTTATATTTAACACAAATGAGCTAGAAATCTACTTTTATTCCACAGATTTCTAGCTCATTTTTAAAATTGCGTAGTATCACTACTTAACATCAAATTCATCTACGAGATCATTAAAATATGGCATACCACCTTGGGCACCCATACCAGTGACAGCATGGCTTGCTGCTAAATTAGCAAATGTAAGTGCTTGGTCTATATCATATCCTTTTTGTAATCCAACAGCAAACGCGCCGTTAAATGTATCTCCTGCCCCTGTTGTATCTACAACTTGACGCTCAAAACCTGGTATCATCACTTTTATATTACCATTATGATACACTGCCCCTTGGTGTCCGAGCGTCACAATCAATTTGTTAGGAAATTGTTCAAGAGCAGCATCAATATTAGTACCAAACATAGCTGCGCTCTCTGTTTCATTCGGTGTTAAATAGGTTGCTTGGTCAATAACTTCTGCAGTCAAATCTCTATACGGCGCTGGATTTAAAATCGTAATAATATCATGTTCTGCACAATATGTAATGACTTCACTGACAGTATCTTCTGGTATTTCTTGTTGCAGCAGCACAATGTCTCCAGCTTTTATATGCTTTAAAGCCGTGGATACATAGCTTGAAGTCACTTCATTATTTGCTGAGGGTACTACGATAATACTATTATCATTATCACAAAGTGTAATATGTGCCGTTCCTGATGCCGAATCAGCAACAGGCTTTACATAATCTACTCGCACCTTATTGCGCTGTAAATTCTCATAAATCTCTTCTCCTAATTGGTCATCTCCAATACGTCCCACCATATAAACTTGCTCACCCAGACGTGCAGCAGCTACCGCTTGATTAGCTCCTTTACCACCTGGTGTAGTGAAAAAAGACGCTCCTAATATCGTTTCACCTTTTTGTGATACTCGTTTAGTTGAAACAACTAAATCCATAGACATACTGCCTACAACATAAATACGCTTCATCTATGTTTCCTCCCTGTTGTCTTATTATGATTTAAAACCAAATATCTTTTTAAAATTAAACCAATATACACACAGCCATTTACTTTGTTAATCAGTAAAAACTCACGTAAAAAAGCAGGTACTCAACGCAACCCACCCCGTATAATTGCGTTGAATTCGAGATAAGATTTTAAACAAGTTAGCATGTATACCCAACCTTCAGTTTTGTCTAACATCATCTGGACATCTTGTTCATGGTAAGGATACTCGCGAACACTGACAATTGTCCCTTCTGCACTTGGTTCAAAACATATCTCGCCTTGATATGTTCCCCATTGGAATTTGATTTGTTCATTAGGTATTGTTTCTTTTATAAAAATTTCCGTAGTAGCATCATATTCTTTGTATTGTAACTGAATCGTTTTCCCCGTTTCCCAACGTTCTGAGCTTGATGAAAACCAAAATCTTCCAATTTTCGCTGGGTCAACAAAGGCCTCATATGCTTTATCTGGTTCAACATTAATTTGCATCTTTGCATTTAATTCCATGTCAACGATCCTCCTATGGTGTTGTATCATCTTTCTGGTTCAAATCTATAGGTTCAGGCGTAAACAATGTTGCTTCGCTATCTTTAGGATAGTAAAATCCTTGAGGAACTGTTTGCAATTCTAATAAACTTCCCCATGGCGTTTGAATATATACAGTTTGATTTCCTGGTGTATCCTCATAGCGCGTATTCGCATGTGGCTCTGACAAAGGAATGCCACCTGCTTTCTTTACTTTTTCTAAAGCTGCAGGAAAGTCGTCTACATAAAATGAAATATGCGTATAACCCATATCTTGTAATGTAATCGCCGATGCTTGCGATGCATCTTTAAATTCAAACATTTCAATGTTAGGACCGTGACCAAAGACCATCATACGTTTTTTTATAATCTTAGCTCCCTTTTCAATACCTAATACACGTTCAACAAATTGTCCTGCACGTGGTTCATCTGTTAATTTTTGACTATCATAAGCGATTTTACCATCTAATACCGTTTGAAAAAATGTCGTCGCTTGTTCTATATCGGGTACGGTTAAGCCAATATGATTAATTCCTCTTGTTACAGCCATGATTTTATTCATCTCTCTTTATCTCATTTTCATTTACTTTACCTATTTACCCTAATCATCATCACTGCTATCACAGTCTTATCTTCTTGCAGCTATTGACAACAGAAATTTGATGCTACCATCTATTCCTGCTTATGTTTAAAACGTACCTGCTGTTTAATTTATTGAAATTGGTAACTGTTATGCGCTTTGGCAAAGCCATTCACTGTGTAAATCATCGAACCGCTTTCTGAGTTGTTTTCAATATCATTTGTACAAATGAGTAATTGATTTGTCCCTGGAATAAATTGAGGGTGCGTGGTACGCAACATTTTCCCTTCATCACGACCGGGCATTAGAATTTGACCAATTGGATAGCCACGGCGATTAAACACAAGTACACGACCTTGGCCATACATGGCTACATATAAATTATCGTCACTGTCAATGCAACATGAATCCGGTCCTTCATGCCCAGTAAAATAGTATGGAATTGTCGCGCCAAACGGTGCAATCGTCACACCATCATCTTCAAGCTGTATACGATGCAATCGATTTGTTGTAGTTTCTGTCACCCATAAAATTTTCTCATCCGTACTTAATGCAATTCCATTGGCTACTGAAATATTTTGAATGACAGGTGTGACGGTTTGAAAATCAGGTGAAACATAATAAACACCACCTTGTGGCTGTGTAGAGTATCCTCTAAAATCTGTAAAATAGAATCCACCTTTACTATCGAAAACCATATCATCTATACAATAATCATTACCAATATCCGAAATAATATCTTCAAAGTGTTGACCGTGTGCATCCGTCGCAAAGATGCCACCTGTTGTCTTAAAGTCCCCTAAATAACACGTGAACAAACGGCCATCCTTATGAATTTTTACTGCTGCGGGATTAACTTTAGGCGCTTGAAAAGCCGTACTTAATTTTTTCTTGGCAACATCAACTTTAAATACTCGCCCACCAAAAACTTCACACAAATATAAATCACCTTGCTGATCAAAAATCAAACCTTCTAACTGTAAGCCATCATCCGAAACTTTTAACCAAGGTTCCGCCGTTACCGTTTGTAAATCAGCCTCAGAAATAATCGGTACAGCGCTTTTAGAGGCACCAATGTATTTTAATGTAGGAAGTGCTTGTTCACACATGATTTATTCTCCTTTACATCGCAATTTATAGCTCTATCATATTATATGTGACCGTTTTCATCAAAAAAATATCATTCTCCATATCCGTCTGTTGATGTATTTGCGGCTTAATCTATTGAATAATGAATCATATTTGATAAAATATAGTAATGTCTTTTTTAAGAAAATTTGATTATTGTCATTTACTACATTTAACGATATAACTTTTAGAATAAGGAGAATCACAAATTATGGATTATAATGTACTGCTATATTACAAATATACAACCATTGATGACCCTGAAACATTTGCAGCTGAGCACTTAGCATTCTGTAAAGCAAACAACTTAAAAGGTAGAATCTTAGTTTCTACTGAAGGTATTAATGGTACGTTATCAGGTACGAAAGAAGATACAGAAAACTATATGGCACATATGCATGCAGACGAACGTTTTGCAGATATGACGTTTAAAATTGATGAAGCTGAAGGGCATGCTTTCAAAAAAATGCATGTGCGACCTCGTAATGAAATTGTTGCGTTAGGTTTAGAAGATGATGTAGATCCTCGTGTAACAACTGGTAAATATTACTCACCAAGCGAATTCAAAAAAGCTTTGGAAGATGATGAAACAATTATTTTGGATGCTCGTAATGATTATGAATTCGATTTAGGGCACTTCCGCGGTGCAATTCGTCCAGATATTACACGTTTCAGAGATTTACCAAATTGGATTCGTGAAAACAAAGATCAATTAGAAGGTAAAAACATCGTAACATATTGTACTGGCGGTATTCGTTGCGAAAAATTCTCTGGTTGGCTAGTCAAAGAAGGCTTTGAAAACGTAGGTCAATTACATGGTGGTATCGCAACTTACGGTAAAGACCCTGAAACAAAAGGTGCATATTGGGACGGTAAAATGTACGTCTTCGATGAACGTATCAGTGTTGATATCAATCAAATTGAAAAGACCGTTATTGGCAAAGAACATTTCGACGGTACGCCTTGCGAACGGTATATCAACTGTGCCAACCCTGAATGTAATAAACAAATTCTGGTTTCCGAGGAAAATGAAGCAAAATATCTTGGCGCTTGTTCTTATGACTGTGCTAAACATGAGCGCAATCGTTATGTTGCTGAACATAATATTAGTGATGAAGCATGGAAACATCGTTTAGAAAATTTTAAAGATGTGCCAGAACGCGCACATGCTTAATTGCAATTCAAAAGAAGGACTCGAAAGATGCTATTTGCGTCTCGAGTCCTTCTTTTATTAATTATGATTGCTGTTGTTCATATTTCTTATCTGCTTTTCCTTTTAAGAAGATAGCGCCTGCTGCCAAAATGACTATAAAGATGACAGAACCTATAATACCTGCATACTTAACGATATTACCAAAGATAATACCTACAGCTAAGAAGTCTGTATCTGAAAATGTTGTTGTCGCTAAACCTAAGTCTCCCAAGAAAGGGATAAATAATAATGGCAAGAACGTAATTAATATACCATTCAAGGCCGCACCAGCAACAGCACCTTTAATACCGCCTCGAGCATTACCAAAGACAGCAGATGTTGCACCTAGGAAAAAGTGTGCAACAACACCTGGTAATATGACAATGCCTCCCGTGAAAAATAGAATGAACATGCCAATTACCCCGGTAATAAAACTAACAAAGAATCCTATTAGCACAGCATTTTGTGCATATGGAAAGACAATTGGACAATCCAATGCTGGTTTAGAGCTCGGTACTAGTTTTTCCGAAATACCCTTAAACGCCGGAACAATTTCAGCTAAAATTAAACGTACCCCTGTTAAGATAATAAAAACACCTGCCGCAAAGGTCACACCTTGAATAACTGAAAAGACTATAAAGTTTTGTCCTTGGCTAATATGATCATGCACATAACCTACACCGGCAAATAGACAAGCAATCAAGTATAGCAGTGCCATGGTAATAGAAATACTAATTGTACTTTCTCGTAAAAAACTTAATCCTTTAGGAAATTTAATTTCTTCCGTAGATTTAGATTTCCCTTTAAAGAGTTTACCAACCTCACCCGCTGCCCAGTAACTGATTGTTCCAAAATGACCTAATGCAACTTGATCATTTCCAGTTATTTTACGCATAGTAGGTTGTGCTAACGTTGGTAATATGGACATTAATAAGCCTAGTAACACAGCACCAATTGTTACAGTTAAATAACCTTTAATATGACCGACTGTCAATAAAATGGCTAAAAAGGCAGCCATATAAAAGGTATGATGTCCTGTTAAGAAAATATATTTTAAATTTGATATGCGTGCAATCACAATATTAATTAACATACCAAATACCATGATTAACGCAGCTGTTGTCCCATAGTCCTTTAATGCTAATGAAATAATTGCTTCATTGTTTGGCACGACACCTTGAACACCAAATGCATGTTGGAATATTTTTCCAAAAGGTTCTAATGAATTAGACACAACGCCTGCACCGGCACTTAAAATAAGAAAGCCTAACATTGTTTTAATGGTACCTGTTGTAATCGCTGTGGCTGATTTTTTCTGTACTAACAAACCAATTAACGCAATCAATGCAACTAGAATCGCAGGTTGACTTAAAATATCAACAATAAAATCTAATATGGCATGCATGTGCGTCGCCTCCTTTAAATCATATTTAATGCTTGTAATTTTTGTTGTAATTTTTGTTGCAATTCTTCTTTATCTAAAATATTATCTAGCACTAAGACGTCTCCCAAGCGCTGTGCATTTTCTGCTAAATCGCGTCCACAAATAAATAAATCTGCCATTTCGGGACTTGCAGTCATAATATCACTATGCTCTACTTCGATATCTGCTGGTGCAGCTAAATTTTTCAGTGCTTCTTGTGCATTCATTTCTACCATAAAACTACTACCTAAACCATGTCCGCATACGACTAAAATTTTCATTATTCATCCGTCTCCTTTAATAAATTTAAAATTTCTGCTTTGTCTTGAGTTGCTAATAATTGTTGAACTGTATCTTTATCACCTAACACGCTGGCCAAATCTTGTAATACTGTAAGATGTGACTGCCCATCTACTGCGCTAAGCACAAACACTAATGATGCATAATGTCCTTCCTCCGAAAAGTTAACATGTTCCTTTAATTTAAGTAAGCTTAACCCTACCTCATTCACGTCACCATTTGGTCTAGCATGGGCGATGGCTATTTCGGGCGCAATGACAATATATGGTCCAAATTCATTGACACTATTAATCATGGCATCTACATAACCTTCATTGATAACATTTGCATTTATGAGTGGCTGTGCCGCTTCATGAATGGCAGTTGACCAGTCTGTGGTAGATGTTTTGACTACTACTTTATCTTCTGTCAATAAATCTAATGTCACCTTGCATTCCTCCTCTCAATCTAAATCGTCGATAAATCTATGAACAACTTCAAGTTGCCCATCTAAAATATGTTGCCTGTCTTTGTCATTCGTAATCAGTGCACTAAGTTGCCCAAGTGCAGTGAGATGAAAAGTAGGATTTTTTGTTGCCAATACAATAACAATATGCACTGGGTCATAATGTTGATGTCCAAAACGCACGCCATGCTCAAAGTAACACATTGAAAATCCTGCATCTTGAAGCACATGTGCCGTGCTTGCATGAACCAATGCAATATTTGGACTAATCACCATATATGGCCCAAATTTTTCTAACTGTGCAATCATCTCTTCAACATAGTCCTGCGCTACAATACCATCTTGTATTAATGCCGTTGTTGCATGTGCGATGGCTTCATTGCGCTGCATATGCTGTTGACACTTTTGAATGCGATGAATCGGCAACAACTGTCGTAACGTATAACCCTCTTGGTCAAGACGTTGCACCTTTTGTTCACGATGCGTATTGACGATGTGGTTTAATTTTTCTCTTGCCGCTAAGCTAAGAAAAGGATCAACAATAATAACGGGAATCTGTGTTGCCTCACATGGAACTGTTGAAATGATGTAATCTATGCCCCGTGCTAACAATTGACTTTCATCAATTTGATATATCGAGTAAGCATCTAAAATATCAAATTCTGGATAAACATTGCGCAGCTTATTTTTTAATAATTGTGATGTGCCAATGCCTGAACCACACAATAGTACAACTTTAATTTGATCTTGATGCTGGGCAATACGTTCAATACTTGACGCGAAATGAATCACGATAAAGGCAAGTTCATCTACCGTAAATGTAATATCATAGGTCTGTTCTAACAACGTAATTTGGCTCTCAATGATTCCAACAAGCTGATGATATTGTTGATAAATCTCTTCTTGCAATGGATTTTGTTGACTCATTCGATATTTAAGTCGATGAAGCGCTGGTTTCATATGAAGCAATAAGTTATCAAATAACTTGTCATCCTTATGCATGTCAATGCCTATTTCAGCACTGACTTGATAAATAAAACGTCGCAACACAGTTTCTAAACCTTCTTGCGTCCCCCGCATTTCTGCATTTGTCGAAACTTTTGACCCTAATAAATGCAGCGTGATAAAAATTGCTTCTGAATCTGGAAATTTAATATTAAATTGTCCTTCTAAGTTGTCTTTTAACTGTGATGCAATTTGAAACTGATACGTTTGTTTCAATGTTTCAGCTTGTTCGCTTGGCACATCAAATGAAAACTTTCCCTTTAGCCTATGAATAGCGATAAGCAAATGATATATCAATCCATCAATCGCACTTTGTACAAGATGATAATCCATTTGTGTCAATGTATGAATCACGGTGTTTCTCACTTTAGTCAATTCTTCATCCGTAAATATATCTAATGTGATGAATGGCGACATTGTTTTAAAATATACTTGAATTCTGTTAGCGTAGGCACTGCGGTAAGCTTCTTCATCCCCTGTAATCATAAAGCCTTTATTTTTAATATAGGCTAATTCGAGTTGATATTGTGTTAACCAATGCTGAATCGCTTTCAAATCATTGACAATCGTTCGTCGTGATACAGCCATTGCTTGTGCCAAATCACTTGAAGTCAACGGTTGTGATGTTTCGAATAATTTTAATATGATATTTAATACACGTTCATCTTTTGATAAGTGTACATCCGTATAAATAAGTTCATCATTTTTAGACAACGTCTCTTGTAAATTGTGGATTCTAACTCCATATGATTTGTGTCGTTGTAACGTAAATTGTCTTTCTCGCTGTAGATCCTCAATATGTTCGAGGTCATATTGAATCGTACGTTGAGAGACGTCAAACATGGTTGCTAAATCTGCAATTGTAGTATATTGCTCTGATTTCACTAAAAGGTCAAAAATTTTACTTTGCCGATTATTTAACAATTGTATCAACGCCTCCTTTTATAATTGTAAGCGATTTCTTTAGTGAATAGGTGTGCAACTTATTTCGTTTTAAAATCCGCAAAATTGCATAGCTATAGCATAACATCATTTAACATATTTTCTCTTTATTTTAAAAAGTTGAAACAGCTGTCTCAACCTATTATAATTGAAAATAATTCTCAATTAAATCTAATTGGAGGTTGTTGTAAACATGTGTACAGGCTTTACTTTCCAATCACATAATAATGAAGTTATTCTAGGAAGAACAATGGATTATGACTGGCCTTTAACTGGGCATCCTGCCGTCCAGCCACGTCATTATGAATGGAAATCACGTGTCGATTATCAAGGACAAACGCTTTACGGCTTTGTTGGTACTGGCAGCGACATGGAAGGATTTATTTTTGGTGATGGCATGAATGAACACGGATTAGCCATCTCCACTCAGTACGATCGTGATTATTGCAGTTATGCCTCTCAGTGTCGTGAAGATGCTATGAACATTTCACAAAATGAAGTACTTACTTGGGTACTTGGCTACCATCAATCTATAGAAGAGTTATGTGCTCATGCGGATCAAGTTAACGTTGTAGCTGTAACTTTAAATGATATCAACGATGTACCACCATTACATTATCACGTTTCTGATGCTAGTGGTCGTACAGTCGAGTTAACATTTGACCAAGGACGTGTAGTCATTCATGACAATCCAATTGCTGTGTTGACGAATAATCCTGACTTAAATTGGCATTACGAAAATTTAAAAAACTATGTCGCAATCACACCTTATCGTCCTTCAGCCAAACAATTTAATGATGTCGAACTAACAACGCTTGGTAGTGAAGGTGGCACACGAGGTTTACCTGGCGGATTCACCTCTCCAGAGCGCTTTGTACGTGCAGCTTATCTTATACGTCATCTACAACCTTCTGATGACGATTATGCAGTTCTTGACGCCTTCAGAATTCTTGATGCTGTAAGCATTCCAAAAGGTGCCGTACGCTCACAAAATGACGATTTGCATTATACGTTATATCAAACCGTCTTTAATCTAACTTCACGCACGATGTTCGTCAAATATTATCAATCCAATCAGATTATTGAATTATCACTAACTGAATCCTTGCTTAACCAGTCGCACTTACAACTATTCGAACCAATATCTGGCATATCAACCACTAAGCTAAATTAAGCACACAGTTTTAGCATAAATATAAAAGAAGCACAAAGACGATTTTTAATGTCAAATCATCTTTGTGCTATTATTTTGTTATTGATATCCCATCCAGAAATGATTTAAAATCGAATTTTAAGCTTTTACATTGCGCGGTATCAATACAAAGGCTGAAATAACACCTAAAATCATCACAATGGCACCTGCAATAAACGAAACCATAGCTGCCGTTTCAACTGTATAGAATTGCAAACATACAGTAAATATGGTCGTATTAAAGGCAATGCCGAATGCACCACCAAGCGTCGCACCCATTTTATAAAGTCCTGTAGCAAAGCTTACTTTGTGCTCTGGCATATTAAAAATCGCAATCGTCAATCCTGGCGTTGCAACTAAGCCATTGCCGATAGCACAAATCACGTAAGCAATTGTTACAATCGCAATATACAAATGTGTCGTTAATGATGTCATACTAATCAGCATAATACCTAATGTTGGGAATAATGGACCGGCGATTAACATACTTTTACCGCCATAGCGTTTAATCGCAAGTTCACCTAAACGAATCATCGCAACTGCCATAATCGTATAAGGTACTATTACCAAGCCTGTTTGCATTTCAGTCAATCCGAGTTGCTTTTGGGCATAAACATTAAAGACAACCGTTGTTCCTGTCCCTGTATTAACCACAAAATTATTAATTGTTGATCCTAAAAAAGCTCTGTTTTTGATAATTGAAAAATCGATGAATGGTACTTTTTGTCGTTTTTCATATAAATAAAAAATAATGAGCGCCATAATCATTACAACTACAAGTGTGATAGTAAATGTACCTATCCCATAGTTAAACCCTTGTGTCATTAATATCATTAAAGCAGCAATAAACACCCCAAAAATGAACATACCAACATAATCAAATGGCTGATGATTACGTTCTGCACGAGGCACCTCTTGTTTATTCTTTAATATCCATAAAGCAACCACAGATAAAATAATAGATAAAACGAAAATACTTTGCCAATGTAAGTATTGTGATATTGTCCCACCAATATATGAAGCAAAACCAATCCCCCCAACAGTGGCAATCATCAAATAACTATATGCTTTACGTAACGTTTCCCCACTAAAACGATCCGTCACTAAGCCAATCGTAGACGGTAATAGTACCGCTGCAGATAAACCTTGAAATATACGACCAATAATCAGAAATGCTGTTAAATGGGTACTAATTAAACATATACAGCCAATAATACTTAACATCAGCCCCAATTTAGTCATTTTTAAGTTTCCAACTTTATCCGCAACATCACCTGCACCAACCATAAAAATTCCTGTGACAAACGCAACAATACTAATAGATAAGTTTAATGTCGTATCCACTGCTCCAAAAGTATGTTGTACGCTTGCACCTATATTAATAAATGACTGGGCAAACATCCAATATGTTAACACTGCCAAACATGCAGCGAGTACTAGACTTAAATCAAATTTATGGTCTTTGATAGACACATCATTCACTCCTTTAACATTCTAAGGTCAATTCCTATTGAGAATAATTATCAATTAACCATTCGTTATTATATCATGCTTCAGCTTGCAACACTATACGAATAATGACTTTTCTAATTAACGACTTCACCAAACAAATCGCATAGGTATTTTATTTACCGCTAAAATTTATTTTTTCAATTCTTTATTCATCATAAATGTAATTCATTTTATTTTTTAGTTATGCTAATATTAAGAAAATTGCAGTATATATATGCAATGATTATTTGTTAAGGAGGATTATTATGGAATGGCTTAAATTGATTGGGATATTAATTATTATTTTGGGATTTTTATTTAAGTTTGATACGATTGCGGTTATTCTTGTAGCTGCATTAATTACTGGTCTTGTATCTGGCTTAGATTTCACAGAGGTTTTGTCTATTCTAGGCAAGGCTTTCGTTGACAACCGTTTAGTTACACTCTTCATGTTGACATTGCCTATGGTTGGTTTGATTGAACGTTTTGGCTTAAAACAACAAGCTTCTAAATTAATCAGTAATGTGAAACGCGTCACCGCTGGAAGGCTACTTACACTCTATTTAATTATTCGAGAGATTGCAGGCATCGCATCCATTCGTGTTGGTGGGCACCCTCAATTTGTGCGTCCACTTATCAATCCTATGGTACAAGGTGCTTTACGTACACGTTATAATCTTACTGATGCTACGATTGATGCCAAAGATATTGAAAAGCTTAAAGCTGAAGCATCAGCAATGGAAAACTATGGGAACTTCTTCGGCCAAAATTTATTTGTTGGGGCTGCTGGGGTCTTGTTGATGGTTGGAACATTTAGCTCATTACATATTAAAGTAAACGCCATCGACTTAGTTCTTGCATCAATTCCAGTAGCAGTTATTACATTACTGCTTATATGGATTAAAAACATGATGTTAGATCGTTATTTCAATAAAAAATATGGTCGCAACGAGGTGAAAACACATGAGTCAAATAACAATTAACCACATTCTTGAATTTTTTTATATTTTAATTGGACTACAATTTTTATATACTGCTTATCGTGCTTTACGAGCTACTGATAAACAAAAACGAATTGGGACTGCACTATTTTGGACTATATTAGCTATACTTTTTATTGCTGGTCCTTATATTCCAAATGCACTTAATGGTGCGCTCGTATTATGTATGGGGGCATTAACACTCTTTAAACAAGTCCAAATTAAAAACATTATCGATGTCACTGAGAAAGAAGCTGAACGCGGATCTGACCGTTATGGTAATAAATTATTTATTCCTGCAGTGGCCTTAGCCGTTATTGCAGTTGTTGTTTCAAACTGGACGCCTTTAGGTGGTGCCATTGGCTTAGGTATTTCATCAGTACTCGGTTTAATCGCCGCTGTATGGATTATTAGACCAAAATTACACTACATCCTGTATGATAGCGATCGTTTGACACAACAAGTTGGTACTACAGGTATATTACCGCAATTTTTAGCAGCATTAGGTGTTCTCTTTACTGCTAGTGGCGTAGGCCAAGTCATTTCTAAGGGTATTTCATCATTTTTACCTGAAGGCAATCATTTTATCGGTGCTATCGCTTATATCTTAGGTATGGTGATCTTCACTATATTGATGGGTAATGCTTTTGCAGCATTCACTGTCATTACTGCAAGTATTGGTATTCCTTTTGTCATTGCACAAGGTGGCGATCCAGTGATTGCAGGTGCCTTAGCGATGACTGGTGGATTTTGTGGAACTTTATTAACACCAATGGCTGCTAACTTTAACACGTTACCTGTCGCTTTGCTTGAAATGAAACATGAATTTGGCGTCATTAAAGCACAAGCACCAATTGCTATCGCGCTAATTATTGTTCATATTGCATTAATGTATTTATGGGCATTCTAACTATAGACACGCATTCCGTAAAAATTTTAGGAGGTAATATATTTATGGACATACTCGTTACAGCATTTGATCCCTTTGGTGGAGAAAAGATTAACCCCGCATTAGAAGTCGTTAAACGTTTAGACACGAACATCGGTGCACATACTATTACTAAACTAGAAATACCGACAGTCTTTCATGAATCAAAAGATGTCATTGCACAGAAATTAGCACAACAACATTTTGATGCCGTATTAGCTATTGGACAAGCCGGTGGACGTTTTGAAATCACACCAGAACGTGTCGGTATTAATATCGATGATGCACGTATCGCTGATAACAAAGGTAATCAACCTATTGATGTAGCGATTCAGCCTGATGGTGCACCTGCATACTTCTCAAATTTGCCTGTTAAAACAATGACAGAAGCGATTAAAGCTGAAGGTATTCCAGCAAAATTATCAAACACTGCTGGCACGTTTGTCTGCAACCACGTTCTATATCAACTTGGTTATCTTGCTGATACACAATTTACAGGTCTTTTATTTGGTTTTATCCATGTTCCTTTTATTCCTGAACAAGTAACAACTAAACCTGAAACACCTTCCATGTCAATAGACACAATGACAAAGGGCTTAACTGCTGCCATAAAAGCGATATCTTATGGTGATGACCAAAAAATCGCCTTAGGTGAGACACATTAAAATATAGTTATTACATTTGTAAAGCCACAAAATGCTTTAAACAACACATTTTGTGGCTTTCATTTACTTTGTGATACAATATGTAAACGTTTTACAAAAATGAAACGATAGTCGCTTCAACGTTAATACATATATGGATTAAAATAGGTACCTCTAAACGTTGTGTTTTTAAAAAAGCTACAACTAAGATGATTCCTGAAATACCATAGACAATCCATTCTATAACATTAGATGGTCCATGAACTGCGGCAAAGGCAATGACTGAAACGATCCCCCCAACAATGGGAATTCGACGAAAAATCCCTTTAATTATGAAGGCACGAAAAATACACTCTTCTATAATTGGTCCTACAATCCCAATAGATAACAGTTGTAGTAACAATGGTACACCACTTAAATATGCATCTAATTCCTCTTGATTTGCTGTCGTAGAAATAAAAAACATTGCAATATAATCACATACAATGGATATAATGACACCAACAACAACATAAACAAGGTGCCGCTTGGTTAGCTTATTAAAATTAAAGACATGCAAATTGAATGCGTTCATTAAACCAAATATACCGACTAAAAAGGCTAGCGATAATAAATAATAGTAACCACTTTTTAAAAAAAGAAAATCTAATGATTCAGCTATAAACAATAATATGATAAACATGATACTTTGTAATAACAATTTCCAATAATGTTTCGTCGATAATTGGTATTGATGAAGCGGTTGATGTGTCTCTATCATAATATTTACCTCTCTGTCTTTTATTATGAAACTCATTGTATTACTGTCATATTTCTTCACTAATACGTATATTTCAAATACTTTATAAGCAAACTTTATCGTGCTTTTAACACAAGCACAAGTTCTTACGAAACAATTTAAGCTAATTTTAAGCATCCTTTTTTTAAAATTCTTGTGAAGCACTATAACAACTTGTAGATGATGTCAATTATATGTTACATTACTCATGTAGATGCGCAATGTTGCATTGTTATGATTTCAAAATCAACATAAAAGGGTGGGTTTATAGTGAATGATTACCATACTTCAACAGAACAGCGCTACAACGAAACAAATAGCACGATAGAAAGCAGTACCAAAAATGTAAAACCTAGAGGTAATATCATCCTAAATATTTTGATCTTTATTGGCTGGATGCTTTTATCACAAATGGTGATCTTAATAATTTTTGGAATCCTCAAGTTGTCTTCTATATTTAATTCATTCAGCGGAGCAATACTTACATGCCTATTTATAGTTATAGCGACAATCATTACGTGGCTCATTAGACGTTATTACATACGCCATTCATATGAAGAACGTCAGAAATTTAAACTAAAAGATATCGGTATTAATATTGGTTGGGCAGTATTGTTACGTGTTTTGGCACTGGCTTTTAGTTATTTGCTACATATCACAACTGGATCGGGGCAAAGCGAAAATGACAAAATGCTATTAGGTGATGCGAATCATCAGATCTCAGATGCAAGTCAATTACCTCAAATTTTTCCATTTTTGATGTTTATACTAACAATTAGTATACTCACGCCGTATCTTGAAGAGCTCATTTATAGAGGTATTTTTAAGGAAACATTATTTAGTCGTGCAGCTTTCTGGTTGCCATTAATCTTGTCATCCTTGATCTTTGCTTTACAACATAGCGTAACTGACATTATTTCAATATTAATGTTTATGTTTATGGGAATTATTTTTTATCTTGCTTATTCACGACGCGGTAATGTTCGAGATAGCATGATGGTTCATATGATTCATAATAGTACTACTGGTATTATCCTGCTCATAGGCTACTTCTATGTCTTACTTCACTAGTCAGAAAAAGGCTATGACATAAAAAATAAACAGTTTCGCAGTATTAAAAAATGGCAATTTTCTTTGGATTTATATGAAAACTGCCATTTTTATATGCTTTTATTTTTATTCAATTAATTCAAGACAATAAAACTAAAGCACGTGGCTACTCTGTTTAATTAATCATATGCCTTTGTTTTAATGCCTTTTGCTTTTAAGAACTTTTCAATTTTCTTCTGTTCTCTTCCATTGACAACGTCTCTATCCTCATTTAACTGTTTAATATCATCAAGTACAGATGCGTCATCTTTTTTAGAAAGTTCATAACTCTTCTTGTCTATTTTATTACTTGCTTTTGTATATTCACTTATTTTATTCGTGAACTTATCATAGCCACCCTTTGGTAACACGTTATTATGAATATAGCGCGCAAAATTTTGATCATTTTGATCAGTAAGTTGCATCAATTTAGCAAATTCATCTTGTTGTGATGTCGTTAACTTATCATCAGAATCTATGATATCCATATAGTAGAATTTTGCATCTGTCAACTCACGATCAGTATCTAAATAAAGTTGAATATCTTGCTTCATTGTCTTTTCAGAAATTGAATCATTTGTTGTTTGTTTATTGAAAATTTGAGTAGGTATTTTTTTCTTCGTCACACTATCATCGTCATCATCGTGATCGTCTTCTGTGTCACAAGCGACAATTATGAATGACAGCAAGCATAATGTTAATATAAGTACAAATTTTTTCATAATCAAACTCCTATTTTATCTATTGTCTTAATCTCCGCCTTAACATGACTAACACTACAATAACACTCACGTAACCCAAAATAGATATGATTGACGCTTCAAAACCAAATTCACCACCTGTAAGTGCAAAGTTATGACTGTCGAGTATGTATTGAAATACTTTATCATCAACTTGTTTCTCTGTGATATAAAAGACTTGACTGATGTTCCAGAAGAAATGCAATGTCGCACTTGCCCAAATACTACGGAAGACATAAGCAGTTAATCCAAACATAACACCTGCCAAAGAACCACCAACTAATAATTGAAGAAAGCTTCCTACATTTAACGCGCCATTAAGTACGTGAATTGCGCCAAAAAATATACTCGTAGTCAAAATGGCAACAACAATATTAGTCTTTTTCTCAATATAGCCCATCAATAGACCACGAAAAACAAGCTCTTCAACTATAGCACCGGCTACAGCCACTTGGAAAATATCCCAAAATAGCGAACGGAACAACGTATCCTGTGTCTTAAAATGTGAGATTTTAAATTCCCCAGGCACAAAAATCAAATAAAATAGTATAACGCTAAGCGGTAAAATGATACCAAGTATAACCGCTCTGATATCAAAATGTGGTGATACAATTCGATAATCTACGCGTCTTTGCTTTAGTCCCTTTTCTATCATTAACCGCACAAAAAAATAAATCACAATACAATAAATTAATGCACTGATGATTATACCTATCCCTAAAAATGGAATCATCTCATCAAAAATAGCTCCTAAGGCTTGTGCAACAATAATCATCAAAAATGCTAAAACAAACATCCCCAAAATCTTTATATAGTTCATTTATGTATTTTCCTTCCCTTAAATGACTATGATTACATTAACTTCAAATACAAATACATATTATCATATTTTTCAATAAACTAATAATTCTCTTAAACCATCATATATAACATCAACTATTTTCAGTTCACAAATTAGTTAAAAACCTATAATTCCTCATGTTTATGACTTTTTACACACTTCTATATGCAAAATTTCGATTGTAAACGTTTACTAAAATGCATGTAATATGTTACTATATATATGAATATTAAAACATTTGTTTATATTAAAAACATATGTTTATAAGGAGGTGCACAGATGAATAAAAATGAACAAGCAATTTTCAACTTGGTTAAAGAAAACCCTTATATTACACAACTTGAATTAGCTGAACGCATAGGATTATCACGACCGGCAGTTGCAAATATTATTTCAGGATTAATGCGCCAACGATACATACTTGGTAAGGCTTATGTCATAAATGAAGAAAGCCCGATTGTTTGCATTGGCGCGGCTAACGTCGATCGCAAATTCTATATTGATACACCCTTACAACCAAAAACATCTAATCCTGTTTTCTCCTCCAGATCCATCGGTGGTGTTGGTAGGAATATTGCAGAAAATTTAGGCCGTTTAGGAGAGAAAGTGACCTTTTTAACTGCAAGTGGTAATGATAGTGAATGGGATATGATTAATAGAATGTCTTCACCTTTCATGGATTTAAGCGCCATACAACCAATAGAAAATGCTAGCACAGGCTCATACACTGCTGTCATTAAAGATGGCGATATGGAATATGGCTTTGCTGATATGGAAATCTATGAACAGATTACACCTGATTTTTTAGCACGTTATGCACAAATTTTAACTAAAGCAAAGTGTCTCGTTGCTGATTTGGATTTACCTAAAAGCGCGCTAGAATTTCTTAGTGCTTTTGCCCAAAAGAATCATATTAAGTTTGTTATCGTGCCAGTTTCTTCACCTAAGATGGTACGCATGCCTCAATCCTTGCACGCCGTAGATTGGTTAATCATCAATCGTGATGAGAGTGAGACATATCTTAATATGTCAATTCGCAATATTTCTGACATGCAACGTGCTGCAGAAAAATGGGTTGAACTCGGCGTGTCTAATGTCATCATTACAAACGGTCTTGAACCACTTATTTTTAAAAATTGTCATACAGAACACATCGTACCTATTTCTCCAGCACAGCATTTTGTCGATGCGACTGGAGCTGGTGACTCCTTTACTAGTGCAGTGATTTATAGTTGGCTCAATGACTTCTCACTCCAAGATATTATTAAATCCGGCATGGTCAATTCTTTAAAAACGGTTGAAACAAATTATACCGTACGTCAAAACCTTGATAATGAACAACTTAAACGTGATATGGAGGAATATAATTATGAAGCAATATCTTGAATTTTCAAGCGAAGTAGCTGAAGCGAAAAAGCATAATCAACCGATCGTCGCTTTAGAATCAACAATCATTTCTCATGGTATGCCCTACCCTCAAAATATCGAAATGGCCAAAAATGTAGAGCAAATCATTCGTGACCATGGTGCTGTTCCAGCGACGATTGCTTTGATAAATGGAAAAATTAAAATCGGCTTAAACGAGGCAGATTTAGAAACACTCGCACATAGTGAAAATGTTGCTAAAGTTTCTCGTCGTGATTTACCAGAAATCATTGCTACTAAACGCATTGGTGCCACAACTGTAGCATCTACAATGATTTGTGCAGCATTAGCTGACATACCATTCTTTGTCACTGGTGGTATTGGTGGCGTGCATAAAGGTGCAGAAGAAACCATGGATATTTCTGCAGATTTAGATGAGTTTGCAAAAACAAATGTTAGCGTTATCTGTGCAGGCGCTAAATCAATATTAGATCTGCCAAAAACAATGGAATATTTAGAAACAAAAGGTGTGCCTGTTATTGGCTACCAAACAGACGAACTGCCCGCATTTTTCACTAGAGAAAGTGACGTAGCATTGACAAGTCGTGCAGACACACCCGAAGAAATAGCACGTATTTTTAAAGCTAAACAAGATTTACATCTTGAAGGTGGTATGGTCATTGCTAATCCAGTTCCTGAAAAAGATGAACTACCTAAAGACTACATCGATGCAATCATTGATGATGCTGTCAAAGAAGCAAAAGTTCAAGGAATCCACGGGAAAGATTCTACACCATTCTTACTCAAAACAATTGTTGAAAAAACTGCAGGAAAAAGTTTACAAACAAATATTAAATTAGTTGAAAATAACGCTGTCGTTGGTGCTCAAATAGCGGTTGCTTTCAATCAACTGTAGGTGATAATCATGTCAATACTATTTGGGATGTTAGGTGTTGCTTTTGCTTTAATCGTAGCATTTATTTTTAGCTTTAATAGGAAAGCAATTGACTATAAAAAACCATTGATTATGTTAGTAATCCAAGTACTGCTTGTCTTATTTATGATGAACACCACGATAGGTTTACATATTCTGACCGCCATGGGAACTTTCTTTGAAGGGCTGATGAACATTAGTAAAGCTGGTATAGATTTTGTATTTGGAGACTTGCAAAATAAAGGTGGCTATAATTTCTTCTTAAATGTGTTATTGCCATTAGTGTTTATTTCAGTGCTCATTGGCATATTAAATTATTTCAAAATCTTGCCTTTCATTATTAAAGTTGTCGGTTATATTATCAATAAAATTACACGCATGGGAAAACTAGAAAGCTATATTGCTATTTCAACATCGATGTTAGGTCAACCTGAAGTTTACTTAACAGTTAAAGATATTATTCCAAAGCTGTCTAAAGAAAAGTTATACACGATTACAACTTCAGGGATGAGTGCAGTTAGTATGGCAATGCTAGGCTCTTATATGCAGATGATTGAACCAAAATACGTTGTAACTGCCGTTATGTTAAATATCTTCAGCGCATTAATTATCGCAAGTATCATCAATCCTTATCATTCTGATGACAAGGAAGTAGATTTAAACGTGATTGATACACAAGCAACAAACAAGAAGACGGTAAATGGTTCAACTAAAGCAAAGAAACCTGCATTCTTCCAAATGATTGGAGACAGCGCGATTGATGGTTTCAAGATTGCAGTAACGGTCGCCATCATGTTACTCGCATTTATCTCATTAATGAAAGGCATTACAATTGTCTTTGATCTGGTGGGTCTAGACTTCAAACAAATCATTGGTTATATTTTTGCGCCAATCGCTTTTATTATGGGTGTACCATGGGAAGAAGCGATTCGTGCTGGATCGATTATGGCTACTAAATTAATTACGAATGAGTTTGTTGCGATGTTAGACTTCCAAAAGATAGCTTCATCTTTATCACCTAAAACACAAGGTATTATTTCGGTATACTTAGTCAGTTTCGCCAACTTTGGGACAGTTGGTATTATGGTGGGAGCCATCAAAGGAATTAGTAGTGAGCAAGGCAATAAAGTAGCGACATTTGCACTACGACTACTTTTAGGTGCAACTCTAGCTTCAATCGTGTCAGCAAGCCTTATCGGTTTGGTATTATAATGACATCATCCTCTACACTATCGTAGCTCTTAAATCCAATAAATATATATACGAACGTGGGACATAAATCCCAATATAATAGCACAAAGATGATTTAAAATTAAGAATCGTCTTTGTGCTTCTTTATATAATCCATACTTAATATGTGTCTTTAACATTAACAAATATGATTAAGACGTACTTTTCTTGTGGATTTATACTAAAAAGGTCTGGACATTAAGTTCTTAAACAATGTAAAAAAGACAATTTCTATTAAAATTATTTAATAGAAATTGTCTTTTCTCTTATGTATTATAATATACAGCTCGTTATCATTTTAGGGGGATAAGATGTAGTCCCACGATAGTGTTTGAATTCATCAAATTCATTATCTGGGATTGTTTCAACAATTTCATTTACATATCGAGAAATATTATTTGTAGAAATAAGAATTGAAGTTTCCATTGGTAGTGTATAGTGTAAGTTGATTCATGTTATAAGCTTTATACATAAGGCACTTCGTTAATTTAGTTTAGTAAAGTTTATTAAATTATACGAAAGTGCCTTATTTTTTTAAAGTATGTTGATGTAAAATTACATATAAATGCGACGTATTTTGGCGAGACTCTTGAGGAAACAGGACGAGCTGAAGACTACAGGCTGAAGCTGTCCCCTAAGAAAGCGAGCCAACAATACGAAGTATTGAATAAAAAGAAGCGCTCAGATAAGTTGAATTCAATTCATCTGAGCGCTATTTTTCTGAGATGCATGTCCAAGACTGTTTTTATCTTTTATTAAACTACTGCTATAAAATTATTTATTTGCAACTTTAGATACATAGTTTGAAGGCTTGTCTTTATCATAAATTGTTAATCCTGTAATATCCTTTGCATATTTAGCTGGAACAACTAAACTGATAAGATATCCAAAAATAAAGGCTATCATAAATGATATAATTGATACATAAAATGGCGAATTGCCTCCACCTATGCCATTAAAGAAATACGCGAAGATTACACCTGAAATAAGTCCAACGAACACTCCAAATGTATTTGCACGCTTTGTAAAGATACCTACCGCAAAGATACCAGCAAGTGGTACACCAAAAAGACCTGTTACTAATAAGAAGAGATCCCATAAGTTATTTGAATCTGCTGCGATTAAATACATAGAGATACCATAACTAAGCAAGCCAGCTATAATAATGACGATACGTGCAAAATTAACTTCGTCCTTGTCACGTCCTTTACCAAAGAAACGATGTTTAATATCTTCTGATATACACGCTGAAATTGAATTCAAACTTGATGAAATTGTAGATTGCGCAGCTGCAAAAATTGCGGCAATCAATAGACCACCTACAAAAGGTGGCATTTCAGTTAAAATGAAATACGGTACAACTGAAGAGGTATTAAATCCCTTAGGTAAGCTATCTTGATGTTGATAAAATGAATACATCATTGTGCCCATACCATAGAAAATAGGTGCAGAAATAAGCGCTAATACACCGTTTGTCCACAATGACTTTTTCGTTTCTTCCATTGAATCTGAAGCTTGATAACGTTGAACAACATCTTGACTAGCTGTGTATTGATGTAAGTTATTAAAAATATTTCCCAGGAAAATAATAGGAATCGATGCTGCTGCAGAATTCCATTTCCAGTTATCTGCACTCATAATCTTTTTATTAGCAATCGCATCATGAATGATCGTGCCAAAACCACCTTTAATTTCAAAGGCGCCTATTAAAATAATCATTAAAGCGCCACCCAATAGAATTACACCTTGGATAAAGTCACTCCATACTACCCCTTCAAATCCACCTAAAAACGTATATAAAATACATAATATTCCTACTAAGCTCGCTACTAAAAATGGATTCATATCTGATACAGATGTAATGGCTAGTGTTGGTAAATAAATCACAATTGCAATACGTCCTAAATGGAAAATGACAAAAAGTAATGAGCCAATAACGCGAACACTTGGTCCAAAGCGCGCTTCTAAATATTCATACGCTGACGTGACTTTTAACTTTTTGAAAAATGGTACGTAAAATGCAATTAAAATAGGTATAATTGCTACAATTGCTATGTTTCCTGCAATATATGCCCAATCCGTTAAAAATGCTTTTTCAGGTGTAGACATAAATGTAATCGCACTTAACGTTGTTGCATAAATAGAAAAGCCAACTGCCCAAGACGGTAAACGACCACTAGCCGTAAAGAAACTATCTGTGCTTTGACTGGCACGTTTAGTAAAATAAGCTCCTACAGCTAACATAATCAATAAATACAGTAGAACTGCGACCCAGTTCCAAAATCCAAATCCTATTTGCTGCATTCACAACACCTCTTAATTTTCAATATTTTGTTTTTACAAGTTGTATTTATTAATTAAGTTGTCTAATGTGGCACGATGCGCTTCATTGAATGGCGCAAATGGGCGTTTTGGCAAACCACCATCGATACCACGCGTTTTTAATATTTCTTTTAAAGTTGGATAAATACCCATCGCTAACACGTTTTGAATAATATCGTTTGTTTCATGTTGAATTTTATACGCTTCTGATACATTGCCTTGTTGCGCTAATTCAAAGATTTGACGCGCGCGACGTCCATTTACGTTATATGTTGATCCTATCGCACCATCTACTCCGGATACCGTTGCTTGAACAAGCATTTCATCAAATCCCGATAATATTAATTTATTTGGAAAGGCTTTACGAATACGTTCTAGTAAGAAGAAATTAGGTGCTGTGTATTTCACACCAATCACTTTGTCATGATTAAAGAGTTCCCCAAATTGTTCAATACTAATATTGACACCCGTTAAGTCTGGAATCGCGTATATAATCATGTTATTTTGTGTTGCCTCGATAATGTCGAAATAATATTGTTTAATTTCTTCAAAGCTAAATGGATAGTAAAATGGCGTAACGGCTGATAATGCATCATAACCTAATTCTGTTGCATATTGTCCCAATTCAATTGCTTCATTTAAATCTAATGAACCTACTTGAGCAATTAGTTTTGCTTTATCGCCAACCGCTTCTTTTGCTAATCTGAAAATTTGTTTCTTTTGTTCTTTACTAATTAAAAAGTTTTCTCCTGAACTACCATTTACATATAAACCATCTAAACCTTCTGTTTCAATGGCATTGCGTGCAATTTGTTTTAGTCCCTCTTCTTTAACTTGTCCCTGTTCATCAAATGGAACAAGCAGCGCTGCAAATATGCCTTTCAAGTTGTTATCCATTGTTTATCACTCCAATTTCATTGTTATTCATTCAAAGTTTATTTAGATAATAAATAGACTTAACCATTAACCCAACTTTTACATTAAAATTGTAAACGCTTTCTAATAAGGTTACAATATGTTTTGAAACGTTTTAACATTTTTGTCTTAATTTTATGAAAAATATTTTCAAAACATTAAATATTGTTCTAACTACGAACAACTGTTTATATAATGTTAATTGATAAAGGAGGAATAATAGATGTATAAAATTGCGGTAGACATTGGTGGTACCAATATTAAAATTGCCGTATTTAATACGGACTTAGATATGCTGGCACATGAATCTATAAAAACACCTGATAATAAGAAAACGTTAATCATTGATACGGTTCATGACTTAATTGCTAAGTATATTCAACATTATCAGCTAGAACGTCCACATATTGGTATTTCAACGGCTGGTGTAGTTGACACTGAACGAAAAGCAATTATTTACGCTGGTCCTACAATTGCAAATTACAATGGTACTGATTTCCAACAACATTTGGGAGATTTGTCTGATCATATTACAGTACATAATGATGTTGATGCAGCGTTGTTAGGAGAACTTGTATTACATAAGTATCCAGAAAGCCATATTTTCTGTTTAACATTAGGCACTGGTATTGGAGGTGCGTTTTACACACAACAACATGGCTTATATACAGGGGCGCGTTATCACGCAAATGAAATTGGCTACTTACTTTACCGTTCAAGCGATGGTTTAACTTATGAGCAACGGGCTTCAACATCTGCTTTGAAAGCGTTAATTAAAGCATACGGCTTAGATGCAAACATCAGCGTTCCTGCACTTTTTGACCTTGCAGAAGCTGACGACAAGCAATCTGTCCAACTGCTTAATGATTGGGGAAATGCTGTTGCTGAGGGAATTGCGCAAATACAAATCATCTATGATCCAGATTTAATCTTAATTGGTGGTGGTATTTCCTCACAAGGTGACAGGCTTATTCAATATATCGAACCCCATATTCAGCACTATTTACCCCATGGCTACGGAGGCGCTCGACTTCAAACAACACGCACGAAAAACCATGCTGCTTTGTATGGTGCACTTGTTGAATGATAAAGGGAGCAGGACTACGAATTCATTATGAATTCTGTCCCGCTCCCTTATCAATTGGTTCTAGTAATGATGTACCAATCTTTAGCTTATAATCACTATTTACCTAATATTGTCTGTCGTGTATGCTGATAAAGTTGATTCATATGGGGATCGTTTAATAGGAGATAACTGACAATATCCATTAAAAAGAAAGTGGCAATTTGCGTATTAATAAATTGAGAATCATTAATTCGAGATTGATCCGTAGTAATCAGTACTAAGTCTGCCTTTTCAGTAATACTACTACCTTCATAATTCGTTATAACCGCAACATATGCGCCTTGATCATGTGCAATCGCTGCTGCTTCAATTAATTCTATCGTCTCTCCACTATTAGAAATAGCAACAAACATATCTTGCGCTGACAATAAGGACGCCGATATTTTCATCTGATGCGCATCTGTGGACACCATTCCTTTTAAGCCCATACGCATCGTTCGATAATAAAATTCGCTGGCTGTTAACCCAGAACTACCTAAACCAGCATAGTTAATTTGACGTCTTGTTTTTAAATTATGCGCAAAGCGTTTAATCTTTTCCTCAGAAATAAATTCCCCTGTCTGTTGTATAATACGTTGGTGATAACGGTGAATTTGTTGTACTAGTGGCGCATTTTCGACTATTTTTTCAGATTTTTCATGTTGTACACTAAATTTCATATCTTGAAAGTTATCATAGCCTAACTTATTACTGAAACGTGTAATAGTGGCCGGAGACGTACCAATGGCATAAGCAAGAGAATTAATAGTAGAAAAGCGATCATCTAATTCTTGTTCTTGAATAAATGTGACAATTTTGCGATCCATTTTTGTTAGTATGTGCCGACTACGTTGTACTCTATTATCAAATTTCATCATCCTCAGTCCTTTATTCGTATTAACTTGAGTGTAGACTATTTGAAAATCTTTTTCAAAAGTTAAATTTAAATTGATAAAAAATTTCTTAATGATATGATGATATTAACCAATCATTCTAGACCTATCTTTTACAAATTAAACAAAAGTAATTGGAGTGTTTAACATGTTACCACAAGGATTAATTGTTTCTTGCCAAGCTTTACCTGATGAACCATTACATTCATCATTTATTATGTCTAAGATGGCTTTAGCCGCTTATCAAGGAGGCGCAGTTGGCATCAGAGCCAACACTAAAGAAGATATACTCGCGATAAAGCGCGAAGTCAATTTACCAGTTATTGGTATTGTTAAACGAGATTATGCCAATTCGGATGTCTTTATTACCGCAACGTCTAAGGAAGTCGATGAATTGATCGCTAGTGGCTGTGACGTTATTGCGTTAGATGCGACGAAACAAACTCGCCCAAAAGAAACGCTGTCAGAATTAGTTGACTATATTCGACAACATGCACCAAACGTAGAAATTATGGCAGATATTTCGACATTAGACGAAGCTCAGCAAGCAGATAAGTTAGGATTTGATTATATTGGCACAACATTAAGAGGCTATACCTCATATACTAAAGGCCATATTTTATACGAAAATGAATTTGCTTTTTTAAAGGATGTACTGAATTCAGTTTCAGCCAAAGTTATAGCTGAAGGCAATGTCATCACACCAGAAATGTATAAACAAGTGAGTGATTTAGGCGTTTATTGTACTGTCGTTGGCGGTGCAATCACTCGACCAAAACAAATTACCGAACGCTTTATTAAAGCGATAGCTGAAGATTAATTTACACATTTATTTTAAAATTGAATGTCATTGGAGGTGTTTCAAATATGAGAATTTTAAATCTTGGAGACCAGCAAACAGCTAGTCGCTACGTCGCTATAGAATTAATTAAATTACTCCAAGATAAACCTGACGCAATATTAGGTTTAGCAACAGGAGCTACGATGACAAGCGTTTATCCATATTTCACTGATCTATTAGATTTAAATCACATAGATGTCTCTCAAGTGCACACATTTAACCTCGATGAGTATGTTGGTTTAGACGCACATCATGAGCACAGTTATCATCACTATATGCATGAACGCTTATTTGACAACTATTCTGGCTGGAATAAAGCGTTCATCCATATCCCAAATGGTGCGGCAGACAATCTTGAAAGCGAAGCATTGCGCTATGAAACATTATTACAATCGGTTGGTCAACGTGATATTCAACTGTTAGGTATTGGTCAAAATGGGCACATTGGCTTTAATGAGCCAGGAACACCTTTTGATAGTCACACCCGCGTCGTTAATTTGACGACATCCACGATTCAAGCTAATAGTGTGCATTTCTCTAAGTTAGCAGATGTTCCTAAACAAGCCATATCTATGGGTCTAGATAACATCACACGCGCGAAACGTATTATACTATTAGCGTTTGGTGACAAGAAACATGATGCCCTACAAAGATTGATAGATGGACATATTACTGAAGATTTACCTGCGTCTATTTTACATCAACATGAACGTGTAGATGTGATTGTTGATAACGCGCTTTATCAATCATTAAACATTTAGTTGACCAAAATACACTAAATAACATACTATAAAAGCCATTCTGTGTAGTTAACGTTTCTACATAGAATGGCTTTATATTCCGGTTTGATATTTGACTTATTTATATTCAAATAATTTTAAGATAAATAGTGCTATTAAACTAATAAGAATACAGATACCACATGCTGATACAAAAATAATTTCAGTTTCTTGCCAGGCCATCTCAAAGACAACGCCTGCTTTAGTTATGATGCTATTAGAGATAAAGTTGACAATCGCCAAAGCAATAATCGCTAATGTTGCAGCTAATAACAGCATATTAAAGAAAAAGATAGCATTAGGAAATCTATAATTACTTTGCATATAATACGCCTCCTAAATTTTTTTATTATGGTCTTAATTTATCTATTCCCCAAGTGAACGGTATCGATGCATACAACCTGCTTTGATTGTTGTTAATACTTGAATATCATCATCAACAATAACTAAGTCAGCGTCTTTACCTACTGCTATACTACCCTTTTGATCATCAATTTTTAACGCGATTGCCTGATTTAAACTGGCTACGCGCCACACTTGGTCTAGTCCTTGTCCAGTAAAGGTCATCACATTTTTCAGTCCATCATTCATTTTCAAAATACTTCCAGCTAAAGATCCTGATGCTAGACGCGCTTCTGACCCTTTAACGATAACATTTTGACCGCCTAGGTCGTATTCTCCATCAGACATGCCTTTAGCACGCATGGCATCAGTAATAAGATAGAAATGTTCATGTCCTTTGAGTTGATACGCAAGTTTAACCGCTGTTGGATGTGAATGAATACCATCAACAATCACTTCCGTATTTAATCCTGAATTGGTCCATGCTGCGCCGAAAACTCCTGGCTTGCGATGCTCAAAGCCTGTCGCTGCATTGTATAAGTGTGTAATATGTTTCGCACCACATGTGACTGCCTCATTCGTTTGATCAAAATCCGCAACAGTATGACCTATTGAGAAAATAATATCATGATGTAGTGCAGCTAATGTCTCTTGTGCACCTTCCACTTCCGGTGCAAAGGTGATCACTTTAATTAAACCTTGCGCACTTTGTTGAAATTGTTGAATTTTATCCACGGAAGGTCGTTGCACATATTGTGGATTTTGTGCTCCCACTTTATGTTCTGAAATAAATGGCCCTTCTAAATGTATTCCCACAATTTCTGCTGCAGTTCCTTGTTGTTGTTCTTGATGATACTTAGCAATATTAGCTAAAGCTTTAATGATATTTTCATCAGACTGTGTCATTGTAGTTGCTAAGAAACTTGTCGTTCCTTCTGACAATAAATTTTCAGCTAAATGTTTTAACCCTTCATATGATGCATCCATGGCATCAGCACCATATCCCCCATGAATGTGAATATCAATAAATCCTGGTAGGACGTGCTGACCTTGTGCATCAACCGTTTCTAACATACCATCATATTTACCTGATTCGATTTGCTCAATACGTCCATCATTAATCACAACATATCCATGCTCAATCACTTGCTGTTCTGTGTAAATCTTCCCGTTAATTAGCGCATATTTAGACATACGATCCCTTCTTTTCTGTGTATAATGATTGTCTTATAACGCCTTTATTATATCATTTCAGACTCTGCTCTCCCATGCTTCTTGAAAAATGAAAAATCTTTTCATTATTAGATGTTTCACCATTGTCCATATATGATTGTGTTACTTTTTTCACCACAGCATTTGTAGTTAAAATCCATAAATTTTTGAATTATTTTAAAACTTATGGTTATACTTTTAACGACAATAAATTTAAACAAAGGGATGACTAAACAGCTCCATGTCTGACAAAAGGAAGAAAAATAACAATTTTGTTTATGCATTTTCCGTACTTATCATTTTAATCATCACTGCAATTGCCGGCTTATTTCCAAAAGCATTTGGATCACGGGCACAAGCAATTTATAATTTTTTGACTAATTCGTTTGGCTGGCTATTTTTACTAATTATCTTTATTCTCGACGTCTTTTTGATTTCCCTCGCTGTTTCACGTTATGGTCGCTTCAAGCTGGGAGATAATGATGAAGCGCCTGAATTTTCCACTATTTCATGGATTGGTATGCTATTTTCTGCTGGCTTAGGTGTTGGTATTGTCTTTTGGGGTGTAGCCGAACCATTGACGCACTATTTACATTCACCTTTTCCTGGGAAGATTACCAGTGAATCTGCATCATCTGCACGGCTAGCTATGGGATATACGTTCTTTCATTGGGGAATCTCTCAATGGTCTATATTTGCGATTGCCGGTTTAATAGTAGCATTCTTTCAATTTAGAAAAAAACGCAACGGACTCATTTCCACCGCAATGGAACCTGTCTTTGGTGAAGCTTATAAACGTCCATTTCGCAATATTATTGATATTTTAGCTATTATTGCCACTGTCATGGGTATTGCAACCTCAATTGGTCTTGGAATTTTACAGATTGGTGGCGGCCTTAACTATGTATTCCATATTCCAAATACAAATGTAACTAAGATAGGAATTACAATTTTAATGGTGTGTATCTTCTTAGGCTCTGCTTTAACCGGCTTAAATAGAGGCGTAAAATGGTTGAGCAATATCAACATTGGGTTAGGCGCACTGTTACTTATCTTTATGCTTATATTTGGTGATTTAAAATTTATTGTAGAATCTTATACGCTTGCGATTGGCGATTATATCACGCATTTTGTTGAATATAGTCTCCGTATTAATCCGTATCAAGGGGATAATTCTTGGGTGCAAAAATGGACCGTCTTTTATTGGGCCTGGGTTATTTCTTGGTCCCCATTTATTGGTGGTTTCGTGGCTCGTGTTTCTCGTGGGCGCACAATCCGCGAATTTGTCGTAGGGGTTCTGCTCGTGCCACCTTTAATTTCATTTTCATGGATAGCTGGCTTTGGCGGGACAGCATTAAAAATAGCACTTGGCGGTGATCCGATTGCTAATGTAGTCGATAAAGATTATACTGTAGCATTATTTGAGTTACTGTCTAAGTTCCCGATTAGCGACATCACTAGTGCCCTAGCCATTACCTTAATCTTTATCTTCATCGTTACTAGTGCGGATTCCACCACACATATCGTTGCTAGCATGGCCACAGGTGGTAAAGAAAATCCAAAAGTTAAACATAAAGTTATTTGGGGTTTATTAATCGGTGCTATATCGGTTGCTATGACGATTGCCGGGGGTTTAACAAGTTTACAATCTGCAGCCGTCGTTACTGGTTTGCCTTTTTCTATTATTTTGCTGTTAATGATTTTTTCTTTAATGCGTGCATTACGCAGAGAGCATACGAAACACTTTGCCATGACATATATTAATGATGATAAAGATTACACGATTAGCTTAGAAGAACGTGAAGATCAACAAGATAAACAACATGATTCTACAAACAATATAAATAAAAAGAAATAGCATAAAGGGAGCAGAACTGAACTCATTATGAATTCCTAGTCCTGCCTCGGCAAGTTGATTGGATTGAAATAAGCTTGGTATAAGCATATTTTCAATCCACTCAACTACTGCCAATATATCGTTCATAGTCTCAAACTGGTCAATGTTGTTAGTATAGGTATTGATCTGCAAAAAGGCTACAGTCGTCAAGATTGAATTAGATTTAGGCACTATATCTTGAATCTAATCTGATAAAGTGCATGATATCGCTACAAGCGCCATAGCAATGGCTATTGAAAATGCGATATCTAATAATTGGATTTGTTGTGGCTGCCAATAAGCTTGTTATGTTTCAGGTGTTGCCTCAGCACCATAATCTGATTTAAATATTCGAAGTACCCATGGCAGCCCATCTAATGATGCCATAATAGCCACCCACGTATCATCTTTCACAATCAATGTCGCTATCTTAACAGAAAACAATTATCGTTGTTGCCCTCAAACATCCACTAATTCTTATTGTTCATTGTAAATCTTCATATTTTTAAACACTCAAAAAAAGAAACTGATTATTTCTCTCCCAAAAAAAGTCTTTTTTATGCGATAATTATATATAAGATTAATTTTAGATAGAAATTGGAGTGACGAAGATGTCCGCAGATATATTAACTACTGATGTATTACAAGCGCGTCTAAATTTGATGCCTCAAATACACGATGAATTGGAAGCACAAATTAAAGAACAACTGCAAGGTCAAAATCGTAAAGATATCGCTCATATTAAAGAAGCAACAATCGTTTTAATTAAGTTACATATTACAAAAATGATTAAAAATCAAGCACGTTATGGTGAAACAAGTACTAATGATAATCACTTACACTTTATCGAAGGCCGTCATGCCTACCAACTATTTTATGCATTAGATAGTTCAATGCATGTAGAAGAATTAGAATTATCAGAAGACTTATTGGCTAAATATGATGCTGATATCGAACGATTATTAAATGTGCGTGGACAATTGACACCATTTATTAACGTAGCTATCGAAACATTCGATTCTTTTTCTGAAGATTTAGATCTCACTATTGAATATCTTTTCAAAACATATCCTGACATTTTAACAATGGTACAAGATAAGGAGTTTAGATTGCATAAATTTGATTCACTCATTGAAGAGGCTTTTAAACAATTAGCCACTACACATCAATACGGTGACTTTGGCACAGCGATGGCTCAAGCATCAATTGTAGATACACCATAACAATATAGGGAGCGGGACTACGAATTCACAACGAATTCTGCCCCGCTCCTTATTGTTAATCGTCATAATTTTGTTCTAATTTACGTAGTTCATCTCTTGTTTTCAAAGCTAATCCTTCACCATAATCCATCATTTTCACAATATCTTTAAAAGCTGCATGCGGAATAGCTAATTCCTCTAAATCATCTTGAGTGATGTGTAAATCAATACATTCAGGCTGCCCTGCTGCAAGTTTTGTCACAAAGTCAGGTTCTGTGACAAACGGTGACGACATACCCACCATATCTGCTTGTCGCATCGCATCTAATGCACTTTCTACCGAGTTAATTCCACCACTCGCAATCATAGGTAAACGCCCACTCAAATGATCATATACAACTTGATTGACACGTTTTCCAAAGTGTTGCCCTGGTGTACGGCTTGTATTTTGATAGATGTGTCGACCCCAACTAGCAATAGCTAAATAGTGAATATTGGCAACATCCATGACCCAGTCTAAGTGTTGATTAAATTCATCAATGGTATACCCTAGATCACTTCCACGTGTTTCCTCAGGTGTAGCCCTATAGCCAAGAATAAAATCAGCAGGTGCTTGTTGATCAATCACATTTTGAACAGCTTGCATGACTTGTAATCCAAAACGCGCACGGTTTTCTAAGGAATCTACCCCATAGTCATCATGTCGTTGATTTGAAAAAGTAGAAAAAAACGTTTGTATTAATAGACGTTGTGCAACTGATATTTCTACACCATCAAAGCCTGCTTGAATAGCACGAGATGTAGCATCAGCATATTGTTGAATCACATCTTTAATCTTCTCTTGAGACATTTCTATTACTTTATGAGGTGTTGGAGAATGCAGTGACATCGGGCTAGGTCCATATACTTCACCAAAATTTCGAATCGCTTGATTGGAAAAACGTCCTGCATGTGCCAATTGAATAATCGCTTTATTGCCATCTTGTTTCATGACTTGGGCTAGCTTTTTCAACCCAGGAATACATGTATCATCTGAGATATTAAAACCATACTCAAAGAGCTGACCATAAGGCTCAATATAAGCAGCACCAGTCACTTGAAGTCCAGCTGATCCCGCCCGTCTTTCAGCATAGCGCAAATCTTCTTGAGTAATATGTCCATCATGCGTCGATGAATTTGTCGTCATTGGTGACAACACGAAACGGTTGTTCAATTGTACGCCGTTAGGTAGCGTGATAGGTTGCAATAATGGTGTGTAATCTTCCATGTCAGTGTCATCTTCTTTCATCTGCTTATTAACATCAACGTATCACGACCGCTTAAAATTAGCAATTTAATCACACTTCTTAAATAGTTTTTACTAATGCATTTGACCACTTTGAACCAAATAAACCACATAAAAATATGTTGTTGTAAACTGAAATTTAGCAATACATAACAAAAACCGTTAAAATAAAATTGGGGAAATAATTGGGGAATGATAAAACAGTAATGGAGATGAGTTTTTGGTAGAACTAAATGTGTTAGATTATGCGATGATAGATGAAGGGAAAAATGCTGAGCAGGCACTTCACGATACAATACGCTTGGCACAACTGGCAGATCGACTACGCTTTAAACGTTTTTGGATAACAGAGCATCATAACGTGCCAGCTTTTGCTTGCAGTAGTCCAGAATTATTGATGATGCACATTTTGGGTAAAACATCCCACATTAAAGTAGGCTCAGGTGGTATTATGTTGCCTCATTATAGTCCTTACAAAGTCGCCGAAAATTTTCGCATGTTAGAAGCATTTTATCCTGGACGCGTCGATCTTGGCATTGGCAATAATCCTGGTACACCTGCCGTGAAACGTGCAATGGACGAGGATAAATCTGAATATCTTGATTATCAACAAAGTATCGTGGATCTTCGTCATTACTTAACAAATCAGCAAAGTGAGCAGCGCTTTTCTAGCGTCATGGCACAACCAAACATATCACATCATCCTGATATGTGGCTATTAAGCATTAGCCAACGTTCAGCTAAAATGGCTGCACAGCAAGGTATGGGGTTTGCTGTTGGTACATTTTTATTGCCAGATACAGATAGCATACGTGCCACACAACATAGCATCGCTGCTTATCGCCAGCATTTTGAAATTACATCATTACAGATGTCACCAAGTGTTATGTTAACCGTGTTTGTCATTGTAACTGACACTGAGAAAGAAGCTACACGATTATTACAAGCACTAGATGTATGGTTATTAGGAAAACGTTATTTTGCTGAGTTCGAACGTTTTCCATCTTATGAGACTGCATTACAATATCAACCAACTGCGCGAGATAAAGCACGCATGCAAGCATCTCATTCTAAAATTTTAGCTGGAACCATCACACAAGTAACACCAAAACTCGACGCCATGATTCAAGACTTTCAAGCTGATGAAGTCTTAGTGGTACCTCTCCTACCAAATATAGAAAACCGCTGTCGCACGCTAGAATTACTTGCACAAGCATATCTATAATTAAAGAAAGGAAGTATATATATGGCTAAATTAGCAAACTATCTATTAGTACAAAAAGAAGGAAACCAATATGTCTATTATATGACACCAGAACTTCAAGATGATATTGGTACTGTGGGTTATGTTGAATTCATGACTGCAAACGATGTCGCTAAAAACGATGAAATTGTAAGTATTGAAGCTTCAAAAACGGTGTTAGATGTCCAAACGCCTCTTGCCGGCACAATTGTGGCACGCAATACAAAAGCTGAAGACGAACCAACGATTTTAAACTCAGAAAAACCAGAAGACAATTGGTTAGTCAAATTAGAAAATGTAGATGAAGATGCGTATAACGCATTACCAGAGGCATAAATGTTACAAACACAGAGTAAACGTCTCGCTTATTTAACACATTATTTATGGCAAGAAGCACATGGTTCAGAACCGTTAAACTACCCTACTGACTCCACAGCACAATGGGAATTATATCGTGGCTTAGCCAATGTCAGACCACCAGAACCTATTTCTCAAGAATATTTAGATATTCAAGATGCTTATCTTTCAGCATTATCAACTGAACGACAGCCCATTCATATGGATGCGTTAACACCTGTAGAGAATCAACAGTTATATGTGTGGCAAGGTGATATTACACGTCTGGCTGTTGATGGGATTGTCAATGCTGCTAACAGTAGCCTCTTAGGTTGTATGCAAGCCAATCATGATTGTATAGATAACATAATCCATACAAAAGCAGGCGTTCAACTTCGTCTTGATTGTGCACAAATCATCAAACAACAAGGTCGTAAAGAAGGTATAGGTAAGGCTAAAATCACACCGGCGTATAACTTGCCTTGCCGTTATGTCTTGCACACTGTCGGTCCACAAATACGTAAATATCCTGTTTCGCAAATGAATAAAGAACTGTTAGCGCGCTGTTATACATCTTGCTTAGAATTAGCTGAACAGCACGGTTTACAACATATAGCTTTTTGTTGCATTGCGACAGGTGTATTCGGCTTTCCACAAGAAGAAGCTTGCCATATCGCGATTAAGACCGTTTCGGATTATTTAACAACACATCCATCATCAATAAAGGTTATTTTTAATGTCTTTACTGATAAAGATGCACAACTTTATACGGAGGTGCTTCAGACTCATGAGTCATAATAAATGGGCAGCACTCCAACTTGCTCGCGAAGACGCTGCACAAGTCGATATACTACTACGCGCTATCTATGAAGCAGATGCAGTCGTTGTCGGTATTGGCGCTGGTATGTCGGCAGCTGATGGCTTTACCTATATAGGTGAACGTTTTACACAAAACTTTCCAGATTTTATCGAAAAATATGGTTTCTTTGATATGTTACAAGCCAGTCTACATCCCTTTGATAGTTGGCAGGAATACTGGGCATTCGAAAGTCGTTTTGTTGTTTTAAATTATTTGGATCAGCCGGTCGGAGCATCATATCTTGCTTTAAAATCATTATTAGCGCAAAAAGCGTATCATATTATTACAACTAATGCAGATAATGCTTTTTTAGCAGCAGACTATGATTTAAATAAAGTATTTCATATTCAAGGCGAATATATTTTATGGCAATGCAGCCAGTATTGTCATGCAAAGACCTATCGTGATGATGATGCTATTCGTCAGATGGTAGCTGAACAACAAGATATGAAAATTCCTTGGACATTGATTCCACATTGTCCAAAATGTGATGCGCCTATGGAAATTAACAAACGTAAAGCACAAGTTGGCATGGTTGAAGATGCTGATTTTCATGCACAGCTCGAACGGTATAATGCCTTTTTAGCTGAACATCAACATGGCAAAATCTTATACCTTGAAATTGGTATCGGTTATACGACACCACAATTTGTGAAACATCCGTTTCAGCGCATGACACGTCACAATCCAGATGCCCTTTTTATGACTTTAAATAAAAAAGCTTATCGTATTCCACAAAATATTAAAGCGCGAACCATTCATTTGAATGAAGACATTGCTACATTAATGACAACTGCACAGCAGAAAATGAACAACTAGGAGCTAAAATTATGTATTTAATTGAACCCATCCGCAATGGAAAATATATCGCTGATGGTGCGGTTAACCTTGCCATGCAAGTTTATGTAAATCAGCATATTTTTTTAGATGAAGATATTCTATTACCATACTACTGTGACCCTAAAATTGAAATTGGACGTTTCCAAAATACTGCCATCGAAATCAATCAAGAATACGTTGATAAGCATGGCATTCAAGTAGTACGTCGAGATACTGGAGGCGGTGCCGTTTACGTTGATAAAGGTGCTGTAAATGTGTGCTGCATCCTTGAACAAGATACGTCAATTTATGGAGACTTCCAACGTTTCTATCGTCCAGCAATCAAAGCATTGCATCATCTTGGTGCCACCGATGTCATCCAAAGTGGACGCAATGATTTAACACTCCATGGCAAAAAAATTTCTGGCGCCGCTATGACAGTAATCAACAACCGTATTTATGGTGGTTACTCTCTACTGCTCGACGTTGATTACGATGCCATGGTGCAATCATTAAATCCAAATCGCAAAAAAATTGAGTCCAAAGGCATTAAATCCGTACGTGCTCGCGTGGGTAATATTAGGGATTCACTTGCCCCTGAGTATCAAGACATCACCATTCAAGCGTTCAAAGACCTTATTATTAAACAAATTATGGGCATCGATGACATTTCAGATGCCAAACGCTATACATTAACCGACGAAGATTGGGCTGGTATTGATCAACTCGTTGCTGACAAATACGCAAATTGGGAGTGGAATTATGGACATTCTCCGCGTTATGAATATAATCGCAATGCGCGTTTTGCTTGTGGTACCATTGATATTTCACTTTCAGTAACACAAAATCGTATCTCAGGTTGTAGTATTTTTGGCGATTTCTTTGGACAAGGCGATATTCATGATGTTGAAACACATCTAGTAGGTACACGAATGGTTAAACAGGATTTAATCGCTCGCTTAGAAGATATTGATTTAAATTATTACTTTGGATCATTATCAGCAGAAGAATTAACACAACTCATTTTAAGCTAGTTACCTAAAACGTCTCGGACATCGTCATGTTTTAGGCTATGAACTCTATATTGGCAGTAGTTGACTGAATTGAAAATACGCTTATCCCAAGCTTTTTTCAACCCGAGTCAACCTTTCCAGGGCGGGACTTCGAATTCACAATAAATGCTGTCCCGCTCTTTTTTTATTATTTAAAATGTAAAAAGTATTTGACATTCTAAATTTCAGTTGTTATGGTGTTTATGTAAAAAACTTTTGACATTTTGAGGTGTAATACAATGAAAATCTTAGCATATATCGGTTTCTTTATATTTTCAGTATCATGGAGTATCGTCACCACTGCATTGTTGCCAGCAGAGAGCGTCGATGGTCGTAAAAAAGACGATACCAAATACGATGAACGACAACGGCGGATGTTCCTAGAAATATTTGCACGCACATTTGTGTGGATAGTTTATATAATGCTATCTTCAGTATTTTTGCGTTTATTTGGTATATACAAGAAAGTTTCAGAATCACTTTTTATATTTAAAGATTATCCAGAATTACTATACATCTTATTGGGCCTGTTATTTTTAGTCATGAATTACTTTTCTGTAAAAAAGAAATATACCACTTAGGATGCGTGATATATGAAAAATAAAATTAAAGCCTATCGTAAAAAAATAGGCATGTCTCAAGAAACGTTAAGCAAAAACGTCAACGTTTCGCGCCAAACAATTAATGCTATCGAGAATAATAAATATGATCCCACATTAATGTTAGCGTTTAAACTTGCAAAGCAGTTTGATACAACCGTTGACGATTTATTTAGCACAAAGTAAAGCAAAGGATGATTCAAATGTTAAAAAAGCAAGATGAAATGGAACGTCATCACTTTAGTATCGCAAGTAAATGGACAATTGGTTATTTCTTTATTGCTTTATTCATCTACAGTGTATACACCAAGATAACAACAGGGCAATTCGATATCATTTGGCTTATTTTAATGGTTGGTCTTGTACTGTTTTGGGGTATTTTAACATGGCATAAATATCACACACGTTTATAGTTTAATCGTGAGTCCAATATAACACTATGCTGCGCCGTTTCTGCTAGCTCGAGCCGACATATATGATGCCCTGATGGCAGGTGGTGCTTGAATTGCTCCCAAAACCAGTTAGCGATATTTTCAGCTGTTGTATTCATTGAAATCAATGTATTATTGATAAGCTGACCATCCAATTTAGGATGAATATATTGATAATCTATCTCGTCAATATCAAAGAAATCAATAGCTAACCCGTATGCATTAACTGGAGACTGGATATCTATCGTTAACCTATATTCATGATCAATCAAATCTCGATAATGATGTGCGTCAAAATAAATACGATTATCAGCTGTAAACTGATAATAACTGCGAACAACGATGTCTTGCTGACTACCATATTTAAATTGTTGTGGTAATTGTACTTCACTGATATCGTTATACATCATCTGTTCCTCCTTTTATAAATAAGTTCCTCCAATTAAGAATATAAAAAATCATCTGATATAATCATTTATATACTCAGATGATTTTTTATACTTATCTAGCTGTTTACAGACGCTATCGATCTGTTTTATTTTGTAGTTTATTTTTCAAAAAGTTATTGTCGAAAAGTACGCTTAAGAAATTCAATACGATTTCACGTTCTTTCTTGTTTTTAAAAGCTATCGTGGCATTAAATTCAAATTGATTATCCCCATAAATCAATTCAACAACGGCACTCATAAACTTATCAGATAAGGTATATCCTTTAATATTGCGTATAATAATTTCCTTAAAAAAGTGTTCCTTATTTGAAATAATAACAATATGTCGTCTACTTAAAATCAATGTCGATTCGACAAATGTTTTCTTGCCATTTTGATTATAGACATACTTTACTTTTGTATTATATAGTTGTGCTTCTGTCCCAAATTTCTTATTATATAACTCCATATCTGCATTCATGTGTGGCACCTCCAAAATAATTATTATCATCCCCGAAATAAGTTCTTTCATATAAGTAACAAAAAAAGTGCGATTCATTCTATTTAATAATGAAAAAGGCACACAAGGTTATCTCAAACCTCATGTGCCATATCATTTGTCTTATCAAACGTGATGCATCAACAAATCAAATCCTAATTCAATTGTCTTAAATAATACTGTTCCGTAAATGAAATATTCAACCACTTATCATAGTTTGTAAAAGCCTCATTTATATTATGAATCAGCTCATCACGATAGACATCTGCTTGTTCAATCGTTCTAATTGCTGATTTGGAATCTACAATATTTTGTAAATCTATATAAATCGCTTGTCCCATTTTAGAAATTCTTAAATCTTCTTCACGAATATTATATTTTAAGTTTAATTCTTTAACAATCGTAAAAATTTCATATTGAACTTCTTCAGATGCTGACATAGAAATAAGTTCCTTACCATTATTGTATAGTAATCGAATTGGCATTGTAATCAGGATAATCCCTGCAAGTAACACCATTCCTGGGTCAATGTAAGGAATGAGCCATGCAAGTGGCGTGTATTTTAAAACAAACATTAACACAAAGCCAAATACTAAACCAAAACTAACTACAGTATCGAGTAACCACTGCAACATTTCAGCATAAATAAGATTTGAACGTTTACGGTTGCGTGACAACATTAAACACACTAGACCACAGCCTACAAATGAGAAAATACCATAGAACAAACCAATGTTTGCATTGATATCTCTCCCGCCTTGTAGAATCGCATAAACTGATGATACTAATGATAAGATACATAATAACAACATGATTGATGAGTTAAAGATAATGGTAAGAGGTTGAAACACATATTTACCAAACGGAAAAGACTCATGATTCGGTTTCTTGATTGCTATAGATGTAAATAAAGAAAGTGAAGAAATTAATAAGCTAAGCACTGCATACAGACCGTCAAGTAACACCATGTCACTGTTTGATACGATACCTAAAAAGATACCTACCACGGAAAAGATCAGTGCACCTATCGTAGAAATGACTAATATTCTACTCACAGAATGATCTGCTTTTTTCATTTTTATCTAGTCCTTTTACATATTTACACCTATTATTTTACACCTAAATTCAAATAAAACAATCCCATAGCCGTGTTGCGAGAGGTTTGAGAATACAGCTAATGGGATTGTTAAGGAAAGAATATTCACGTTTTTTAAGCTATCTTAATTATTTTGTAATATTTTCATGAGGTTTGTTTACGTCAAATCTATAGGAAATCAATCCATAAAGTGTCCATCCGGCAAACGTTACTATTGCACCGTAGTAAACTGCGATACCACCAGAAGAGTAGATTGCATATAATGTGTAAAGTCCTGCAATGACTGCAATAAAGTTTGTCCACTTCATGCCTTTAGCAGACACACTACCTGCTTCTTTCTGCATCGTCTTAATACTTGCCATAGTAAGAACGTATGGCACAGCGTTCGTTACAACGGCCAAGTTAACTAAAATGGTAAATTGTTTAGATAATGATGGACTAATTGTCATTAATGAAATTAGTGTTTGTAAACATGTAATTATCAACATACCAATTAATGGTGTACCATTACCAATTGTTTTAGCGAATACTTTAGGGAAGTATTTTTCAACTGCAGACGTTCTAAACACTTCTGCAATTGTAAATTGCCAACCAATTAATGAACCGAAACATGAAATAATCATTAATCCGATTACAATGCTACCTACTGTTGGGTTAAACATATGACTAAATGCTAAACCGAATGGTGCATTTGAATGTGCTAAATCTTTAATTGGTGAAATACCTAAAATAACGTTTGTAGAAATAATGTACATTACCGCAGCACCGATTGTACCACCCATAACGGCAATTGGTACGTTTTTCTTAGGATTATCTACAGCATCACTATTTGCTGCTGCTGACTCTAAACCTAAGAATGCCCATAAGGTAATTGAAATTGATTTACCCATACCTTCGAAGAATCCAAAGTGATGTGGGTTCCATGATGATGCGAAGTTACTTCCACTGAACCAGAACCATCCAATAATACTGATGAATACAACTGGAAGAATAACGCCCCATACAGTAAATGAACTGATTTTACCAGTGATGCTTGCACCACCAAAGTTTAATGATGTTGCTACCCATAACGCTAAAATTGTCCATAACGCTGTAGCAACTGGTGACATATGGATGTGAAGTAATTCAGCTGTATAACCTACTGCTGAAATAGCGATGGCAGCATTGGCAATTACCAACGAAAGACCATACGTATAGTTAGTTAAGAATGCTCCGGCTTTACCGAATGAGTATTCTGCATAACCACCCATTCCTCCACCTTTTGAGCTGTATAAACCTGCTCTAGCAAAGATGAAAGCAAGCATTACTGCTCCAACTGTTGTCACAATCCATGAAAGGATTGACATTGTACCTACTTGTGCGAGGTTCGTCGGTAACATGATAATACCTGAACCCATCATGTTAACAGCCGTAACGATTGTTAACTGAGTCACACTCATTTTTTTCTTTTGAGCCATGTTCGTTCTCCTTCCTAGCTTTCTAGCACATAACCAAATGCTTTAATTTTGCCGTCTACTTCTTCAAAGTAAACACCTTGAATTTCTGGTGCGAATCCAGGGAATTTATTGATACCTTCTTCTAAAATCTTGAAGTAAGATTTAGCTGTTTCGCTCCATTTTTCACCTGGAACAACACAGAAGATTCCTGGAGGATATGGTAATGCACCTTCAAGTGCAATTTCTCCAACGATGTTGTCTAATTCAACTAATTTAGCGTTGTTTTTCAATAATTGAATGTTAGCATCGTAAGGTTTCATGCTTTGTTCTGGTAAGTAGTCTTTTAAGAACATTTTTTTCTGGAATTCTTTTGTATTATGTTCTTTATAGAAATCATGTAATTCTTGGCATAATTGACGAATTGTATAACCTTGATAGCGTTCAAAGTTTTGATGATACAATCTTGGCAACACTTTATCTAGCGGTGCATCTTGATCAATTAAGCTTTCGAATTTGATTAATTTAGCGATTAAATTGTTCATTTTAGCTTCGTCGCTAGCTGGTGTCATTAAGAATAGAATAGAGTTTAAGTCATTTTTCTCAGGAATAATGCCATTTTCACGTAAATAATTAGCCAAAATAACTGCTGGGATACCAAAGTCCATGTATGAATCATCTTCTGGGTTGATACCTGGTGTTGTTAATAAGAATTTGTTTGGATCAACGAAATATTGGTCTTTACCATAGCCGTTGAAACCATGCCATGATTCTTCTGGATTGAATTTCCAATAGTCTAAATTGCTAATGATTTCTTCTGTTGGTGCATCAGACCATTTTTTACCATTCACTTTTTCAGGTAAGAACGGTTTAATATATTTACATTTAGCTAGGATTTCTTTTCTAGCATTTGTTGATACAGTTAAACAATCGTTCCAAAGTTTTTCTCCCATAGGTCCTTCTTGCATTCTTGCGTTGATATCTAGAGAAGCGAACATTGGATAGAATGGTGAAGTTGATGCATATTGCATATAAGCATTATTGAAACGTTTATGATTGATATAACGTTTTTGGCCTTTAATGTGTTTATCTTTTTTATGGATTTGTGACGCTTGTGAGAAGCCAGCTTGTTGTTTATGTGTAGATTGAACAACAAAGATACCAGGATCATTTTCATCAAGGTCTAATAATAATGGTGAAGATTTTTTCATTAATGGAATAAATTGTTCATAACCCACCCAAGCTGAGTCGAATAAAATGTAATCACATAAGTGACCAATTTTATCTACAACTTGACGTGCATTGTAAATCGTACCATCATAAGTTCCCAATTGGATAACAGCTAAACGGAAAGGTCTATCCCATTTTGCACGTTCAGGATCCACTTTAGCAACTTCTTGTCTCAAATATTCTTCATCAAAGTCGTGTTCGTGAATACCGCCAATGAAACCATAAGAGTCACGTGCTGTTTGCATATAAACTGGACGGCCACCGTCTTTAACTAAAGCTGAAATATAAACTGATTTGTGGTTGTTTCTGTCAAATAATACTAAGTCATCAGGCATAATTGCTGATGTAATCGTAATGTTATTTGATGTTGTTGAGCCGTTCATAACGAAATATGTTTTGTCTGCATTATAAACTTTTGCAGCATGTTTTTGAGCATCTACGGCTGGACCTTCATGGATTAATAAGTCCCCTAAATCCACGTCTGCGTTACAAATATCTGCTCTAAAAATATTTTCGCCGAAGAATTTGTAGAATTGTCTTCCAGCTGGATGTTTAGCAAAATATTGTCCACCTTGGTGTCCAGGACAGTCGAATTGCACATTACCGCGTTCAACATAGTCCGCTAAAGTATTAAAGAATGGAGGTAGTACATTGTTTTCATATTTAGAAATTGCATATTCTAATTTTTTTGAATTATATTCAAAATTACTATTGTTTACATCTATTATGAAATCTACTTCTTTTAAATCCACTGCGTTAGCTGCATCTTTATCATTTTCGTAGTCGGAAACAACAAATACAGGAATGTCTAATTTTGCCTCTTTAAGTTTGTTGACAAAATCCATATCCTCTTCCATAAGAACAACAGCACCTAAATCGATGATGTCTTCATCTTTGTCATGGATCGATACAATTTCTCTTTCGCTAGTGAAATATTTTCTTGCTTCCTCCGAAGAAGCAACTTTCAAGAATTTCATAAATATAACCTTCTTCCCTCAAATTAATTTATTCTCTTTTGTACCTCCACCGACAGTGTAGTACGATTATCAAAAATTGTTAATACCTTAAATAATTATTTCTGTGAAATATTTCACATTTAATATTACAACGCTTACATACACAAGGCTTTTGAGAATTGTTAAGTTTTTGTGACAAGTATGTAAATTGCATTTACAAAGTAAAAACCCCGCCATTGTAGGCATATTTGTCTATACAACTTGGGAATTTTTATTATAATATGTCTTTAAAAGTAACCAATATGCAAAATATTATTGCGGACTATGAACAAATGTTTATATCTATTTTTTCACAATCTCACATCCGATTTTTGATTAAAAATTTAGACATGTATCATCTTTTTGAGAAGATCCATGTCCTAGAAAATAAATTTTCACACTTCCTTGTATATTCATAATATTTTATATTTATGCATTTAATACGATTAATAATTCAATTCTCGCTTGCTTAAAATCGAATGTTTTTAAAAAAACTTGCAGTTAAATATTTTGCTATTCTATCTATTCTTGCTATTTACAACTTGTGGTTCAATTAATTCGACTATCTGCTTTTCATAAAGAGGTCGCTTGCTTCAATTACTACCTAACAACTACACATATATGGTCGACTGATACTAAGTGGTGTTGTCTCAACTGTGGCAATCATACCAGCTATAATAAATATTGAATCATTTTTAACATCCCGTTGATTGGTAAATGATAGTGCCTGTCTTCTTTTATCATGCTTAACTATGGCAGTGTCTACCTAATAATATGAAGATTTATCACATTGTTTTTGATTGTCTAATATGATGCGTTTGGCGTTGTGATATAATTGCTTGCAATATTAATAACGCAGCATTTACAAACCAATATAAAGCTAGTGCTGAGGGAGATTGAAACGCAATGTAGAGAATAAATAACGGGGAAACGATCATCATCACATAGCCCATCATTCTTTGTTCCTTAGGCATTTGTCTGGCACTTAACCATGATTGGACAAAATACATGAACCCAGCAATCATAGCTATCATGCTATCTGGTGATGTGAGATGAAACCACATAAATGTTGGATAACTTAGAATTCCTCCTGAAGTTGGCCATTTTAATGTCGCATATAATCCAAATAAAATGGGGATTTGTATTAGCATAGGTAAACAGCCAAACATGGTTGTTAAAGGATTAAGTTGATGTTGTTGATATAACTGCTGCAACTCTTGATATGCCTCATTTTTTAGTTGCTGAGTTGCTGCTGCTTTCATTTTTTGTTGTATCGGTTCAATTTTGGGTTGTAATTCTTTCATTTTCATACTGGTTATTGCCATTTGTTTTTGGTTATGCAACATGAGTGGCATTAATATTAATCTTACTAGGCACACAATAATAACAATAGCCAATCCATAATTATGATTCAGATGTAAACCCAAATAATGCAGCAACCCATCCATAGGTCCAACAACAAGTTGATACACCAAACCTGTCCTTTGATGTGTATCACTGTAATTGCATCCTGAAAGTAAACTAATCCCTAATAAAAGTATTGTCACATACCATTTCTTCATTTTATTCAATCCCCTGGCGATATATAAAGTCTAAACGCTTCACAATCTGTTGAAATTGTGGATTATGCCACAATTCTGCAAATCGTTGTTCGTCAGCTACGACTCTATAAAAGTCACGTGCCACTCTATCATTTTGTATATTTAATCGCTCACCAAACGGCATTTTTGCTAAAAACATATCAATATCATTAAAAAAATGATCTTGCTGATAATTACAATTTCGCACAACTCGTTCATAGCACTGACAGTAGTCTTCTAAATATTCTAAAGCTTGCTCATACTCAGTTTGTTGATAGTAATACTTAGCCAGCGACAAATTAATACCAATATTGATATATGGAAATAATTGATTGGTATTAAACCCCTGCTGCAATGCTTTAAAACGCTGTTCGATATCACTGATTTCTTCGTATAAATCACGAACCAATATCAACTGTAACTGTTGAGACATTAACATTAGTGATTGATACATATCCACTTGAATCACACTTGAAGCCTTCGCTAAGTTCCCTTGTTGTGCATAAGCATCTGCTAAAAAGAATGCTGTTCCCTCTTTAATTGAACAATCAGGAACAGTGTCGATAATGGTGCTATAGTCTGCTGAATATAGCTGAAATGCTAAACGATAACATTTAGCATATTTTATCAGTTCATCAGAATCAGATTTTTCTTCAACTATATCGCATAATGTTTGTGCAAATTGAATCGTATCTAGACATTGTTCCTCATTTTCAGCATAATAAATATGATTCATCAGCAACGCAATGATTGACAATAAAAATGAATACTCATTATTGTTATTATGACAACTCTCTTTCACTGCAGTTAAAAATGTCCCATACGAATGATTAGTCAATTGTTTAGACAAGTGTTGACACAGATGAGTGGCGTCCTCTTTCGTTAATACATCTTGATAATCCAATAATTCGTCCACACTCATATTAAATAATTTTGCAAGCTTTGGTAACAACTGAATATCAGGCATTAAACTACCATTTTCCCATTTTGAAATAGTTGGCTTTGTGATATCTAAATATGCAGCCAATTTATCTTGCGTTAATCCTAGTTTAGTCCGCTGCGCTTTTATAACCTTATTAATTTTAATCATATTAAACAACTCCTTACATTTATTTATTGTATCTAGCAGTTGAACTAAATTGTATTTCTAATATGACAATATCAAGGAAATAAAGTTTCCAAATAAGAAACTTATAGTCGTATGTATATTCTTTTCGTTTAAAAATTCGTATAAAAACATGGTGTATGATAATTTAAAATACTATCATTCGAAAATCTTGTATCGTAAGTTACAATATTGATAAAGAGGTGATATAAATGAAAAGCATCTTTAATTTCTCATTCGTTCTAGGGCTTATGTTAATTATCGTTGGGATTGTGCGTTTATTTAATGGTATTGATATTGTATCTATCTTTGCAATTGCACTGGGAATTATGGAAATATTTCTCTCATTAGGTCAGCGAAAACAAATTAAACGACAAAACCAACATGCTTCAAATGACTCAAAACACGAAAAACCAAGTTTTAAACATACTCAAGATAAAGAATAATCACCATTTCAGCTACTAAAATAAACAAAATTTATTATAATATATATAAATAATAAAATAATATAGTCTGTACTAAATAACGCTCCATGTTATCGTTTTTTACGATTGAATTAATGTGTACTTATCGTTTTACTTTATTCAAACTTTACAACTTTTAAATAAGATTCGTGAGATTAAGTGTTTTCTCATTTTCTCTAGCAGTATCTTCACAAAAACAAAAATAAACATATTAACTATTAACTTTATTTCACAAATTAGTGAATCTTTAGCATTGTTCAATAGTTAAATATGCTTATCCGTCCTCGTTTCCTATGTTCAGTAATCAAATGGTCCTAATAGTATAAAGATAATGAATAATACAGCACTCAAAAATGTTGTCGGCATAAGCCACCATACTTTGGTAAAATGTTGGCGCTTAAGTTCAATCAATCCAATCATAGTAGAAAAACCCCATAAATCATCAAATACAACATTTCCAAATATATTCTCTGGTAGTAGCGCATCTAATAATTCAATTAAAAATGCTGCCATTAAACCAAGTTGGTAGCTAATCACTAAAATACGTCGCTGCTTAGATTGCCATTGTCGACTCAGACGCAAATACGCCCAAAGTATTATTACAAGAATGAACACCTCGATGATAATAGTTAAATAATACAAGTAATCATTGCTTATTAACATTTTAACCCTCTTAACATTAAAAAATTTATAAATATGTTCACTTTTAGAATAGGTCATATCAATGCATCATTCAATTATGATATACCAATTTTATTTACTTATGTTGTTATGTTATGTTGTATATGTAAATAATCACTAGGGGTGCAGTAATCGCTGCTGAGAGAAACTTTGTTTCAACCCTTGAACCTGATGGTTAGTACCAGCGTAGGAAAGTGAACCTTGTGCGTCATTGATGCGTAGTCCTTTTGACATCAATCTTTTTCTTGTTAAACACAAGCATTCACTTTTGCTACGTGAATGCTTATTTTAATAGGAGGAGAAAAGATAATGGATACACTAACAGTTGGTTTAGAATGGTTTTTAAATCCAGATCATATGCCGCTGATCATTGGCATTGAAAAAGGCTGGTTTGCAGACGCACAACTTGACGTACATATGATTGAGCCAGAAGCGCATTTCGATGCACTATCTGAAATTGAAAACAACAAAATGGATATAGCGATAACAGAACCTATTCACTTAGTTGAAGATCGTGCTAACGCTAAAGACGTTGTTGGCTTCGCACGATTCTTGCACACTAACGGTGGTGTCATGTTCAACAAAGATAAAGCAATAACTCGTCCACGTGACCTTATTGGAAAACGCTTAACCTATCCTGGGGCACCAGGCTCCGGTGGTATTGCAATTGTTAAAACAATGATTGAAGCCGATGGTGCTACATATCAGGAAGGTGATTTGATTCCTGTGAACAATAGCTTTTATCATACAGATGCATTAGAGAAGGACAAAGCAGACGCAGCAACGTTAATCTTTGAAAATTTCGAAATAATCGAAGCAAAATTACGTGGCTTAAATGTCGATTTCTTCGCTCTTAAAGATTATAATGTTCCAGATTTTTGTCAATTAATATTGATTACCTCTCCACAACACCTCAAAATACAGCACGATAAATTATCACGTTTTATCACTGTCATTAAAAAAGCTATAGATTATATTCATCAACATTTGGATGAAGCGATTGCAATTTATTGTGCTTATACGCAAACTGATGTATATGATGCATTAAACCAACAAACCATACAAGCTACAGCCCATTGTTTTACTAATGATTTATCAATGAGCTCCGATTATTACAATGATTTACAACTATGGTTACACGAAAACGATAAAATCGTACAACCCATTGATTCACAACTTTATTTCACTAATGAATTATTATTCCCACGTTATCATCGACACTAATCATAGGAAATCGAATCTGGGCCATCATTATGTTTTAGGCTATGAACTCTATATTGGCAGTAGTTGACTGAATTGAACATATGCTTATACCAAGATATTTTCAATCCTAGTCAACCTTACCAGGGCGGGACTACGAATTCATAATGAATTCTGTCCCGCTCCTTTTATGGATGACTAACGATTAACGTGAGTTGTCCATCAAATTCGACGTCATAATCATCAGCTGTGATAATAAAATGACTGCCTTTGTTAATTGGCCATTGTTCTCCATCTATAGCTACAATACCTTGTCCATCTATCACAGATACTAGACAATAAACATGTGGTTTCTCATATGGTAACGTGCCATCAATTTCCCATTTATCTACTGTAAAGAATGCGTTTGACACAAACTGTGTCATTGACTGGCCGTGCTTGATACTATGTATCGGCACCGTATTAGGATTTTTCGTTTCAAGATCAATAACCGCCTTACTCTGTTCCAAATGAAGTGCACGTAGTTGTCCATTTTTATCTTTGCGATCATAATCATAAATACGATAGGTCGTGTCTGAAGATTGTTGTGTTTCTAGAATCGTTATCCCGGCCCCGATGGCATGTACAGTTCCAGCCGGCACATAGAAAAAATCACCTGCTTTAACCGGAACGTGTTTAAATAACGTGTCAAAGTCTCGTGCATCAATCTTCTGGGCTAACTCAATTTGATTATCTGCATGAACACCATAAATAATTTCTGCACCTTCCTTAGCACTGATAATATACCAGCACTCTGTCTTACCATACTCGCCTTCGTGTGCTAAAGCGTAGGCATCATCCGGATGAACTTGCACAGATAATTTATCATTAGCATCCAAAATCTTTGTTAACAGTGGAAATTGGCTGCGTTGATCTTCTCCAAATAATGCGCGATCTTCATCCCATACTTGCGTCAAAGTCTTTCCTTTATGCGGTCCGTTTTCAATAATGTTCGGACCATTTGGATGTGCTGAAATCGCCCAACATTCACCAGTAGTATGACTTGGAATATCATAATTAAATTGTTGTTGTAAGGCACGACCTCCCCAAATGCGTTCTTGAAAAACTGGTTGTAAAAATAACACCATGTCCTGACGCCTCCTTTATAGTTGTTGTAACATGTGATATATATCTGCTGTTGATGCTGCTTCAATAAATTGTTTACGTGTAGCATCGTCCATTAAGGCTCTTGATAAACGTTGTAACAACTTCAAATGTGTATCATTACTATGATTTGGCACAGCTATTAAGAAAATAATTTGTGGTAATGAACCATCTAGACTATCCCACTTTACACCTGTTTGATGCTGTAATACTGCCACAACAGGTTCTTTAACTGCAGCTGACTTGGCATGTGGAATCGCCACGTTCATTCCTATTGCAGTTGTCGCTTCGGCTTCCCGCGCTACAATAGCATCTTTTAAAGTTAAACAATCATTAATATAGCCATGTTTATCCAATTGCTGAATAAGGCAATCTATTGCTTCATCACGCGTCATAGGTGTTTGGACACGTTCAATCAACTCTTGATGAAAGACTTGTTGTTCAGCAGTATTTTTATTGTCAAGATTTTCATTTACTGACGATTGTGGAGGCGTAGTAACTTCTGTGGCTAACGTTGTTTTTGCCTGTGTTTCATCAACATTAATGGCAGGCGTTTTACGTTTTAACAATAATACAGTCAGCGTTGTCACGATACTACCAACAATGACTGCTATAAAGAACCAAACAATATGGTCGATACCTCCAAGTACTGCTACAATCGGACCACCGTGCGCGACACGGTCACCCACACCACCTAAAGCTGCAATCACTGCTGCCACCATTGCGCCAAACATATTGGCTGGGATAATACGCAATGGATCTTGTGCTGCAAATGGAATTGCACCCTCAGTAATACCAAATAATCCCATTGTAAATGACGCTTTACCCATTTCTTGTTCTGATTGATTAAATTTATGTTTTTGGAAAAATGTAGCTAGACCTAAACCTATCGGCGGTGTACACACAGAAACTGCGACCATTCCCATAACCGTATAATTGCCTTCAGCGATCAAAGCCGAACCGAAAAGAAAAGCTACTTTATTAACTGGGCCACCCATATCAAAGGCAATCATTGCACCAATGACTAGTGCTAAGATAATGATATTTGTACCTTGCATACCTTTTAGCCAAGTGGTTAACACACTAAAAATACTCGAGATTGGCCCTCCGATAACAAAAATAAAAATTAAACCGACAACCAATGAAGCTAATATCGGAATAATAATAATTGGCATAATTGGTGCCATCGCTTTTGGAACTTTAACCTGTTTAATCCATTTAGCAACATAACCAGCAATGAACCCTGCAACAATGCCACCAAGAAAACCGGCACCTGCAGCACTACCATAGAAACTACCATCCGCTGCGATAGCACCACCAATCATCCCGGGTACTAAACCTGGTTTATCTGCGATACTATATGCAATATATCCAGCTAAAATCGGTACCATAAATCCAAATGATAATTTTCCTATATTTTCAATTGATTTCCAAAATGTACCATCATGCACCACTAGGCCTTTAGATGATGTTTCTCCGCCTAACGTCAAAGCAATCGCTATCAGCAATCCACCTACAACTATAAATGGCACCATAAATGACACACCATTCATTAGATGTTGATAGACCATTTGCACGCCACTTTTTTTATTTTCATCATCTACCACATCATGTTCGTTTGTTTCACCGTGATGATGATAAATTTTAGCGTCATGATCAATGATACGTTGAATTAATGCTTGTGGATGATGAATGCCTTCGCGCACATTTTCATTAATTAATCGTTTACCATGAAACCGAGCCAAATCAACTTGTCTATCAGCTGCAATAATAATGCCATCTGCCTCACGTATCTCCTTGGCAGTTAACACATTTTCTGCTCCCACGCCGCCCTGTGTTTCAACTTTAATATCAACACCCATCTCTTTAGCTGCTTGTTCTAATTTTTCTTGAGCCATATATGTATGAGCAATTCCATTCGGGCAAGATGTAATCGCTAATATTTTCATTTCAATCACGCTCCTCAACTTAAATTGTAAGCGATAACATTAAGGCATTAAAAAAGATAATTGCCACTAGTACCGGCAATTATCCTTGTATTAATCCGAAAATTTCTTGTTTAAATGCAACTTCGTCTAAGCGACTCAAGTGTTCTACAGCTGAATCATCTAATTGAGCTAGCACGTGCATCAGTTGCTTATTCATGTGTATATCTTGAGGTGTAATGGCTAAGAAAAAGACTAACTTGACCTCATGTTCTTGCCAATAAAAACCCTCACTATGTTTAAAAATTAGAACATGTGACTTTAGCACCTTGTCTGGATCTCCATGTGGCATGGTTACACCATGTCCAATATAGGTGGATGATGCTTTCTCACGTAATAATGCTGTATGAATGTAATCCTCTTGCACTGCATGACATGCCATTAAAATATCATGTACACGATCAAATAACTCAGGCAAACTTTGATATGACTTAGCTGTAATCACTTTAATAGGAATTGAACTCATATCATGGGAGGTTATGGTTGGATTAAGCTTTTGCTTAACCAATGATTGAATTTGATGTTGATCCTTTTCTGATAATAATGGAGATATCTTTATGACATCAACATATGATGGTACCTCAACATCTATATCATGTGTCATCACTAAAACGTCCACACCTTCAAATGAATAAGTAGCCAAATCATCATACTGAAGCGTATCTTGCACTTTAATATGTCGATTTAATGTTGTTAATTTCGTTTCTAATAGTTGAGAAATACCTAAGCCATAGTAGCAACAAATAACCATATGAACACGCGTCACTTCATTTCGATCAATGGATGCTTGAAAATGAATGGTTAAAAAGGCAATTTCATCTTCACTCAGCGTAATATCCGCTCTTTGCGACAGTGTTTGAACAATGTCAAATAATACATTAAAGGCATATGGGTAGAGCGTTTTGATTTCACTCGTCAATGGATTATTCATATACACTTCTTTTATAATCCTCAAATACGTACGACTAAAATGTTCTGTTAGATTGTCTTTTAAAATAACATCTTGACTAAATGGAATATGCATCTTTGCTTCCATTTTTAAAATTAATTGTTGAATATAACTATCAATAAATAGTTTTTCGAACGTTAGCTCAAACTTATTAAAATGATAACCGATGAAAAAAGAGAATAGTTGGCTTGTATCATCATTTAAGTCATAGCCTAAACGATGATTAATTTCTTCAATAATTCCTCGTGAAATCACTAAGGCTTCTTCATTTAAATGCCAAGACTGTGCATTCGACTGATGTCTTTTCATAATTAAAATAAGATGGATCATCAATTGTTCTATTTGTATGTCGGATGTAGATAGTTGCTCCGCTTGTAAATTAGTTTTAAAAATCTGACGTATTGTACAAACATGTGCTTCGGGTAGTTCATTCAGAATCAAATCTTCCACACGTACATGCTGTGTTGCTAACTGATTCAAATGTAAAATTGCATTATTTATTGCAGTTTCACTACCTTCTACAATAATACCTTTTCTTTTTTTTATATGTATATCTACTTCAAACTTGTCACACCACATGCGCAAACGCTCTAAATAATCCAATAATTCACGCTTTGTGAAACAAAATTGTTGTTCCAAATCTGTCAGAGTTACGATGGTATGATGCATCAACAATCGATAACCCAGCTGCACTAGATGGTTACTATCCTGCAAAGAAAATCTTTGAAGAGCCGCTTCGATATCTTCAATCGTGTAACGTGCCGTATTAAGCGTATATCCTTTAGCCTTTACACTTATAATCAGTTCTGCTAACAGTGACATATTCACAATTTTAATATCATTTCGTGCCGTCCGATTCGATACATTTAAATACGTTGCAATCTCATCTGACGTTAAATAACTCGATTGATTATTTAAAAATAACTGTACTAATTTCAATTTTCGATCAATCATCATTCACCCTACTCTCTATCTCAGGATTCGTTGTTGTTTAATGAGCAACCGTTTTCAAATACTTATTGTAGCCTGGAACAAAACGGAAAGCAATGAAGGATCTAGTAATATTTATATAGGTCTCAACACAAAATAATAGCACAAAGATGGTTTGATATTAGAAATCATCTTTGTGCTTCTTACGACGAGAGCGGGACAGAATTCATAATGAATTCGTAGTCCCGCCCTCTATTAAAAATTTCGTTTATTATTATTTCGTTGTTGAAAATACCGTATTACTAAAATTTTCGCCCTATTATTTTCTGTTATAAGATCATCATTGATAAATGCTAGAATACCTGTACTAATCAAGCAATAAACACACTGTGCATATGGTATAATACGATTTAAAAATATTGGACTTCCACCTGTAATATATGAAATACATACCATTATGCTCATCATAAAGGTTAATATAAGCAGACCCAGCTTTTTCTTCTTATGCGGATGGGAAAAAAGATGCATTCGTATCATATGAAGTTTGCTAAATATACATGCAATTTCTTCGTACATATTCCCTTCAAAATCATAGTATCTATAATGAATACATTTATAAAGTGCTCGTAATGGATAATCTACATTTTTTGAAGCAAGTTCCTTATTTATATCTTCTACTGTATCTAACCTTAATTTGTTTTCATAAAATTTTCTATTTAAACCTCTCTTGATAAACCATCTACCTTGCAAATCCCTGTAAATTATAAAAAAGTTTAAGCATGTCTGTATTAATACGATCCATACCATTATATTTGATAATATCAATGCACATACGATAGCAATTAGCATAATTTCCAAAAAATCATTCTTTAAATTTAGCAGTATTTTTATTTCTATAGCTAATGGAAAGCAAAAAATACCAATGATAACAATTGAATTCAAAAAGAACATAAAATAGTAGTCCCATTTCTTTTCAAAATCAAGAAACTTGAGCATGAATTTAACCGTGCTTTTCAAAATTGCTAGCATGTTCTTGCCTCCAGTAATTTTATTCCATGTTTTAATCTTTATATATACGTAGATGTCTTATTGACATAACCTATGATGCTATTATTAGTAACATTCTAGCATATCTCATTTTATATTTTTTATTATATGTATTCAGCACCCCAACTTGCGTTGTCCGTTGGCTTTCTTTTCGAAAGCCTCTCTGTTGGGGCCCCACCCCAACTTGTGTTGCCTGGTGAATTTCTTCTCGAAATTCTCTTTGCTGGGGCCCCACCCCAACTTGCTTTGCCTGGTGAATTTCTTCTCGAAATTCTCTTTGCTGGGGCCCCTGTCCTTCATTACTTTCATATCTTATTAAGCTATGATACGTTAGGGTTATTCTTAGTAATAAGGAGTTGAACAGTTTGAATCAAGAAGCATTAGATCATGAATTATTGTTAATAAAACAATCTATCGACATGTTACAAGAAACATTAGCACCTGACTTAAAAACTCGTGACTTAATGCTATTGCGATACGGCTATACTGTGAATGAAACGCGTGAACTTGATTGTTATTTCTATGAGTTATTTCAATCTAAAACGTCTGTTTCTTTTGAAGATTATCATCAAAAGGTATGTAAAATTCGAGGTTTACCTCACATTTCGAAAATTCAAACGGAAGACATCTTAATTGGCTACAAAGCGAGTGGCCTTTATACACAATTAATGTCTGAAATCTTGCGAAGTAAATAAGTTTTCTTTATTATTACAAATTGAATAACGCGCTACAAATCCAACTAATTTTGTAGCGCGTTATACTCTGCAGAGCATCGATCGATGTGTCGTTGGAACCTCAGTGATTTCAACTTTTTGACTATAGCTTCATACACAAATTCTTCACTTGTGTTAAATTTAGCAACTCGAAAGTTGCTATGTTTTGATTATATCGCAGTAAACCGCTTGTGCACGTTCAAAATAACGATTATTGAATAGTTGATATAATTATATTTGAAAGTGTTAAATTTACAACTATTTTCGTACAATTTTATTGTATAGATTGTGCATTATATTCTCAATTTTTATTCGTCAAGTCACAATTGCAGAAGAAAAATAAACTACACAACTAAAATAATTAGAAATTAGGCGACACTTTTTGTAAATTGTCTATTAATTCTTATAAAATTACTCATATTTATTGCTAAAACACCACTATAATCCCATAATATTATGTATAATAATAGTGTAGCGATTTTATAGTAAGTTTTGAGTCTTATTATAATAGATGTTGTTCAGACATCATCCAAATAAAATCAGAGCCATGCAATACTTAACTTTTAAGTATCATGACTCTGTTTTTTATATTTCAATTTATTTCGATTTATTAGTACGGCTTTCTTTCCAAAACTGATAGATGTTAAAGGCGATAAATACGAAAGTCAATATAACTAAGCCTATCACAGAAATATAGATATATTGTGAGTTGTCTTTAGCAAACAAACACGCAACAATATTAGGCATACAAAGTGCTAAAATAATCAGTGCATACACTTTTTGCTTTAGTAAAATACATGCTAACATAACTGCAATAAGTAAGACTATCCCTAAAATAATACTTTGCTGTTGATTCAATGTCACGATGTTATAAATCGGAAATTTTCCTGTTAAATACGTACTTAATACCATTAAGCCAAAGATAGGAAAACCAGTCAAAAAGGCTAAAACATAAAGCCTCTTCTTATCTCCAAATTTTAAAATAAGCATTTTAATTACATACAATCCTACAATGACATTGATAAAGAAGATAAAGAAAATATTTAAAATATAACCGACACTTAATGTAAATGATTTAGTAAATAAATCTGGGATAGTAAATACGGCAATCATAAAGAGAATAAAGTAAGTCATATACTTAGCCAATTGATTAGCAAACGGCATATGCCGTGCAAAGCGATTGGCATAATCTTGTACTGGCGTGTCAATAATATCGCTCACATCTTTACCTTGCTGTTCACATATCGTTAAATGATCTCTTAATTCTTCATCTATTTCATCAATTTGTTCTTCACTTTTACCTCTAAATAACAATTCTACTCTAAGTTTAGTTAAAAATTCCTCTGACTGTTTACTTAACATTTATTTCACTCCCGAATAAATTTGTCATTCCAATATTTAAATATTGCCATTTTTCTTTAAAACGTGTTAATTCGTCTAAACCACTGTCAGAAATTGTATAATATTTGCGTTTAGGGCCGCCATTATCGGATTTACGTGTTGTGGTATGCACATAACCCTTTTTGCTTAGACGTAGTAAAACTGGATAAATACTCCCATCACTAATTTCTGGAAATTGATTTTCTTTCAATTTTTCTAAAATTTCGTAACCGTACGTTTCACCTTTTGCAATTAAGCCTAAAATTGCACCATCTAAAAGCCCCTTCATCATTTGATTCGAAACAGACATATCTATCACCTTTTTATCAACTATCTTGTAATATAAGATAGTACATCAAATTCATTTTGTCAACTATCTTACAATAAAAGATAGTAATTTTCCAAAAAAACACCCTCAATCCATTTAACCAATGCATTGAGGGTGTGCTGTCCTATTATAAAATAAGTAAATATGGATTTTCGATATATTTTGCTAATACTTTTAAGAACTCTGCAGCGCCTGCGCCATCTAATATTTGATGATCGAAAGTTAAACTTAAAGGAATACGTGACACTTGTCTCAAACTATCACCATCTAATGTGACTTCTTTCATCAATGCACCAACACCTAAAATCCCTGTTTCTCCTAGATTAAGAATAGGGGTAAAGTATTCAATACCACTTGTACCCATATTCGTGATGGTGAATGTTGCACCACTCAATTGAACATCATCTGTGTGACCATCACGTACGGCTTGAGATGTTTTTTTAATTTCTTCAGCGAGTGCACCAATGCTTTTCGTATCAGCTTCATTAATAACAGGTACCATTAGCCCTTCTTCTAATGATGTTGCAATACCTAAATGAACATCCTCATATTCCAATAGCTCACCATTGTCATAGCGTGCATTCATTGCGCCATAGTCTTTTAAGGCAAGTACAACTGCTTTAGCTAAGAGTGCAGTTACAGTTAATTTCACATCTTTATCTGCTTGATTTAATTCAACGGTTAATTTGTCTTTAAAATCAAGTAGACGATCGGCATCTACTTTGCGATGTAATGTTAATTGGGCTGTGTTAGCTAAACTTTCACGCATATTTTGTGCGATGCGCTTACGCATTGGATTTAATCCTTCTCCAATATTAGTAACATCAACGTTTTTACTTGTTTGGACTGATGTTTCAGTAGCTTTACTGTCATCGTAATCATAACCTTGAGCTTCTACGCGTTGAATGTCTAATTTGGTAATACGTGCATTTCCACCTGTGCCTTTTATGCGATTAATATCTAACGCTTTGTCTTCAGCCATATTGCGTGCAAGTGGTGAAATAAAGATACGCGTGTGTTGTGGTGATTTTTCCACATCTGCAGTTGATTTTTCTGTTGAATAAGATTGAGCATCGTCTTTTGCTGTCTCCGTTGACGTCTCATGCTGATCATGTTCTGATGTATCTGCAGTTTCATTTGTTGACTCAGTTGAACTTGAGCTATTATCTGTAGCTTCGTCTGCATCACCAATGATTCCAAGAACACCTTTAACTTTAGCATCTTCTCCTGCTTGAACCTCGATTTTTAGCAATGTTCCTGTCGCTGGCGCTTCAATATCTTGGGTTAATTTTTCTGAGCTAATGGTTGCTATACTATCACCTTCGTTGACATCATCACCTTCAGCGACAAACCATTCTTCTACAGTACCTTCTGTCATTGTCATACCTAGCTTTGGCATAATGATATTTTGACTCATTTATGTCACCCCCTCATTTATGATTTAACTTTTCTTAAGTCATCAACTAATTCTGCTGCAACATCTAATACTTTATCTGCATTTGGAATATATGCTTGTTCTAAGTTTGCTGCGAATGGTACAGGAGTATCTGGCGCCGTTACTTTTTTAATTGGACCATCTAAATAATCAAAAGCACGGTCGCCCATAACCGAAGCAATATCTCCTGCAACATTACATTGTGGGTTAGATTCATCAATCACAATTAAACGTCCGGTCTTTTTAACAGATGTTAATACAGTTTCTTCATCCCATGGTGAGACAGTGCGTAAATCTATCACTTCAACGGAAATATTGTCGTCTTTTAAACGATCTGCGGTTTCTTCGGCTACAGCAACCATTTTACCAATTGCCACAATGGATAAATCTTCTCCTTCACGGACAACACGTGCTTTACCTATATCAACGGTATAAGGTTCCTCTGGCACATTTCCTTTTTGCCCAAGTAACGTTTTATCTTCTGAAAATACGACTAAATTGTCATCTTGTACCGCCGCCATTAATAATCCTTTGGCATCATATGGGTTTGACGGAACAACTACTTTTACACCTGGTATCGCAGCAAACACGTTATAAAGTGATTGAGAATGTTGTGCCGCTGCACCTGCACCAGCCCCATGAACTGTTCGCACGACAAGTGGAATTTTAGCCTTACCGCCAAACATGTATCTCATTTTAGCGCCTTGGTTTAAAATAGGATCTAATCCAAATCCTAGAAAATCATTAAACATAAGTTCTGCAATCGGACGCAAGCCTGTAGCTGCTGCCCCCCACTCCTGCACTTAATGTAATGTGTTCTGCAATCGGTGTATCAATGACACGATTACGGCTATATTTTTTCGCTAATCCTTTTGTCACTCCAAATACGCCGCCAAAAGTATCATCGTCTTTAATGTGCTTAACGCCTGCACCACCAGAGACATCGGTACCAATGAGAATGACATTTTCATCTTGTTCCATTGATTGATCAATCGCTTCGTTAATTGCACCCATAAATGTTAGCTTTCGCGTTTCAGTCATAATGATATCCTCCTTTTAGGCAAATACATCTTTATATAATGATTCGACATCTGGTAAATCACTGTCATCAGCATATTTCACGGCATCTTCAACTGCTTGTTCTGCAGCTTTTTCAATGTCGTCAGCTTCGTCTTCAGTTAACCAACCTTCTTCAATCGCTTGCTTTCTAAATTCTTCGGTTGCATTTTTATCAGCATTGCGATCATCTGGTGATTTAACCTTTTGTTCGTCACCTTCAAAGTGACCATATTTCCGATAAGTATCACATTCAATTAGGGTCGGTCCTTCACCTTTTTTAGCACGCGCAACCGCTTCTTCTGTCGCTTCTAAGACTGCCATGACATCCATACCATCCACACGTACACCTGGCATGTTATATGCAGAAGCGCGTTCAGCAATTGTCTCTGACGCACTGGCATAATCATGTGTTGTACCTTCACCAAATTGGTTGTTCTCACAAACAAAGATAACCGGTAAATTTAAAATAGACGCAAAATTAAGTCCTTCGTGGAAATTGCCTTCGTTTGCAGCGCCATCACCAAAGAAACATACAGCCACATTTTCTTTCTGCTGGTTGCGAATAGAAATACCTGCTCCGATTGCTAAACCAAAACCGCCACTTACAATTCCATTAGCACCTAACATACCTTTATCAATTTCGGCTACGTGCATAGAGCCACCCTTACCATGACCTAATCCTGTTTTTTTACCCATAATTTCTGCCATCATGCCATTCAAATCACAGCCTTTCGCGATGGCATGGCCATGACCACGATGGGTACTCGTGATGTAATCATCATCTTCAAGTTGTGACATGACACCAGTTGCAACTGCTTCCTCTCCAACATATAAATGGACAAAACCAGGAATTTTACCATCACTGAAAATTTTGTGCACTTTTTCTTCAAAATAGCGAATTTCATTCATTGTTTTATAAATCCAACGTGCTTGTTCTTTTTCCATAACTCATTCCTCCTCATATCCTCTTGATAGTGGCTTGCTATGTCCATTTAGTCATCGTCGTTGCTTTAACTAAACATCATGGCATATCTCACATATGAATCGCCTGATTATAATAAGCATCTGCACCTTCTCCAATCGCTTCCAACAATGCCGGATGGGGTTGAATAATTTCACTCAGCTCAGCAATCGTTCCCTCAGATGCTTTAACACCTAGTAATTCCCCAATTAAATCGGTAGCATGTGGTCCTACTATAAATGCACCTAGTATTTCTTTATATTTTTCATCTATTACCAACTGTACAAATCCTTGGCCTTCACCTTTAATTATGGCTTTAGCATTTCCTTGAAAACCAGATGTCGTCACTTTCACTTCGTAACCTAGCGCTTCAGCTTGTTCAGCTGATAATCCTACCGATGCAGCCTCGAGACGTGTATAAATACAGCGAGTAATATCTTCTTGTTTAATTGTTTTGGGCTGCATTCCAGCTAAATGTTCAGCTACATGTATACCATGAGCACTTGCGGCATGCGCTAATTGATAACCAGATGTTAAATCTCCGATTGCATAAAGATGTGCTTTTGATGTTTGATAGTGCACATCAACTTGTAGGTACTTACCGTCACGACTCAACTCCAAATCATTTACAATTTCGATGTTTGGTTGACGCCCTGTTGCTACTAACAAACGATCAAAAGAAATCGTATCTTGTCCTTTTAAATGCAATGACTTTTTCTCTACCTTTTCAATATCTGCAGATGTAATAATTTCAATCCCTTGTGACTCTAAATGTTCTCTCAACAGCGCTCTCACTTCATCAATTTCAGTAAGCAATATATCATCTGCTACTTCTACAATGGTTACTTTGACACCTAAATCTGCCATGGATGATGCCAATTCTGTAGCAATGACGCCACCACCTATGACTACTAATGATTTAGGTAACGCTTCCATATCAAAAAACGTATCTGTCGTTTCATAATCAACGTTTTCTAAACCTGGAATAGATGGTACAAATGGTCGACTGCCTGTTGCTAATACAACATCTTGTGATGACAATGTTTCATCATTTACTGTAACTGTAAGATCAGAATTAATTTTGGCTTCTCCCTTATAATAACTAACCTTATTTTTCTTCAATAAATGGGTCACACCACTTGTTAATGTTTGTACAACTTGTACTTTACGTGAAGTTAATTGCGCAGCATCAATCGTCAAGTTTGATGTGTGAATACCCCATTCATCTGCACTTTGAATGTCATGCACTTTCTTACCATGCTCTAATAAGGTCTTGGATGGAATACACCCAACATTAAGGCACGTACCACCAGCATTATTCTTTTCTATGATAGCTACTGTCTTACCTAATTGGGCCGCACGAATTGCTGACACATAACCACCTGGACCGGCACCAATAATAATCACATCATACTTTTCTGTCATGAATGTCCCCCCTTTTGTTCACAATGTTTTATGACTTAATATACAATGACTAGTGTTTCTAGAAATAAGAAGATTTTTGCAAGCGTTTTCTTATTTCTTCACCACCATTTTACGCCCGCGTTTTTGAATATTCAAATAAATATATATTTTAAGTTATTGTTAATTTAAAAATAAAACAAGTGGACCTTAATTAAGTATCGCAATTCATAATTGCCAATTTGAGAAATAGCAACCTTGCTTAGTCAATTTTTTATACACTTTTTTAATCCCAGACACATACACAAATGCTTTTCAAAGAAGCAAAATACTGCCGGTTCCTTTTCAGCGTTTAACACTTAGTGTAATGCCTCATCTATGTTTTCTATAACATCAAAATAATTGCATTAAAAAAGGAGCAGGATAGAATTCATTATGAATTCGTAGTCCAGCCCCGGCATGATTTAAATATGTATCTCCAATCTTTTTTAGCAACGTCAAAATTCAACTTAACATTGTTATATCTTCTATAACTTTAAATCCTTACTTTCATTTTCAGCGTGTTTTTTCTTACAATCTTCTTGAGCACTTACCCATTGCCCTAATAAAAAAAGCTCTGCAATAATTGTTAAAAGGATGGTCCCAATTAATTTCAATCCTAAAATCCCTGTAATATGCATATAAACAATTACTGCCAAGGTAATAATTGGAATAATTAATCCAAATCGTTTTTTCCCTGTACGTGATAATAAATATTGTGTAGCAATAACAGCAGAAGCTAATAGCACAGGTGTTATTATTTTTAATATTTCCATAAATGTTCCCAACATCATCAACCTTTCTCTTTCTTGTTATTCAACCCCAAAAACATTTTCGCATCATTTAAACTCAACTTTTCTTCAACTTCTAAGCTATAAACATTCTTTACTAAAGGATTTTCAATTGTATCATCAGCGCATTTAACTCGCTAGCTCATATGTGTTAAGTAGCTGCTTAACAGTAGGATAATAAACATCATAGTATTTAAATAATGCATTTAATGACGCAAACAACAGTACCAATTTTTTAATCAATTTAAAATCTGTTTAATCTTATTTAACTATCCAACTTACACTATGACTGTAATTCATACTTATTCCTTCTAATGTGCAATATATCACAATTTTGATGTTATTAAGCTTAAATTTTTCTTAATTGATGTTTAAACTTTGCTTATGTCTTTTCGATATAATCATAAGAAATATGCCTTTCACAAATTAAAATAAGGTGCATCCCTAACAGTCAGATTATTGTCCAACTTTTGAGATGCACCTTAGAAAAATGATGGTTTCAACTATGACATAAGTGCTGCTTTAATTTTAGTTAATCCTTGCTGTAACACTGTTCTTGGCACAGCTAAATTAATTCTGATATGACCATCTGCATTATGTACAAACTGTTCTTGACCTTCGATTATCACGCCTGCCCGCTTAATAAAATACTTCGCCATAGGTTCAGAAATATGCTGCTGCGTGATATAATCACTCAAATCTATCCAAGCCAAATATGTTGCTTCTGGGATTTTAAATTTCGCATTTGGAAGCTCTTGTTGTAAAAATTGTTTTAACCATTCAAAGTTGCCATCTAAATAAGTATTCATAGCTTGTAGCCAATCTTCACCTTGTTCATAAGCAGCTTGAGTTGCTGCAATACTCAATGGATTCTCACTACCAAAATGTTGTTGCTTCCATGTATTTAATAGTCCTTTATGCCTAATAATTAGATTTGAAAACATAAGCCCAGCTATGTTAAACGCTTTGCTTTGTGACATGGCTGTAATAACTTTATCATAGTCAGAAAGAACGGTCGCAAATGGTAAATGTTGCATGCCTTTTCTCATTATATCGCAGTGAATTTCATCAGAAATTAACCACACATCATGTGCTTTCATAATATTTCCGAAGCGTTCTAATTCCTCACGTGACCATACACGTCCAGATGGATTATGTGGATTGCAGAAAATACATAGCTTAATATTATGTTGTACAATTTGACGTTCTACATCATCAAAATCAATGCGATAATACTCCTCTTCGTTGATAAGTGGTGAGTAGTGTACCTCAACTTGATTCTCATCACATGCCATTTTAAATGGACCATAACTTGGCGTTAAAATAAGTGCATGATCTTCATTGTTACAAATATAACTTACTAACTCTATCAATCCGGCAACGATTCCATGAGAAAAGACCAATTGCTCTTGCGGAAAGTGATAGCCGTAACGTGATTGCGTCCATTTAACAAATGCGTTGTAATAATCCACATGGAATACTTGTGTGTAGCCTAAAATTTTTTGATCTAAACGACGACGAATGGCATTCAGTACCACGTCAGGTGTCGCAAAATCCATGTCCGCTATCCATAAGCGAATTAAGTCATCAGTATGTTGTAAATCTGACACATCTGCATTACCAAATAAATATGGCAGATAGCCTTCAACATTCATCGCATTGGTTGAACGTCTATCAATGATTTCATCAAAATTATATGTCATATCAGTACCTCCGCTAAGTCTTTATACCGATTATAGCCTATTATTTTCTTTTATTCATTTACAATCTATAACAAGTGAAAAGACAGTGTGGAACATAAATAGAACGGATTAAAATTGCAACGCCAAAATCTTTTTATCAAGTATAGTTTCCACAATATCATTTGAACGCATAAAAACCGAAGTTTTATTAGTAGCAGATGTTGCATCATGTTACCATGCTTATTTCTTAAAAAACTTCGCCGTAAAACGACACATGAATACGTAATATATATAACGAGACACCCGAGAATACAGTGTTCGACAAAGACCGGCCCCCCAACAAAGAGAATTTCGAAAAGAAATTCGCCAAACAAAGCAAGTTGGGGTGAAGAGATAGCACTCTATGCATACGAGTCAATCATACGACGTATTATGAATAAAGAAGCCAGTAAATGAGTTTTTGTAAACTCATTTACTGGCTAAATTTCTAGTGTTTATATCACAATCTGTTCAACTATTATAAATAATTTAAATTTAAGCCAATCCATCCACGATATACATTACGCCTATGATGGTAAAACTTATGCCAATCATCATCGATACAATGACCATTCCCATCATTGGATTAAACAGCAGAATAATACCAAATAGCAAACCAAGCATATTGATCAAAATTGATAGTCCTTTAAATCGCCCTTGTCCTGACAATGTCATTAAACCAATGACTGAGCTAATCACAAACCAAACGGCAAACATGTAGATAAAAAAGGCTGAGCCTACACCAACATTGAACATGACTAGTAGACCAAATATAATGTCAATTATCGCCATAAACGTTGTTAAAGTGCCACTACCAGTCATCGCCTTGGCTGCTCTTCTGAAAAAGAGCCCTAATATACCATTAATCACAATAAATACACCAATTAGCCACGTTAAGGCATAAAAATTTTTAACCGGATGACTAAAAATAATAATAGCAGTAATCAATAATAGGGTTCCCATAATGAGACTTGACCATTTTAATTTGTCATTTTGATTACGCATCATTCACACTCCTTGCATTTCCGTTGTTTATGTTAAGGCCAATCCAATAAGCAAGCCAAATATAAAACAACTTATTATTTATCTACTAAATACCCCTATAACACAACTATAATCATGACATATCCACTAGTTAAACAATTAAAATACATTAAGAATTACTTATTATGATTATTAAAAATAATAGCATAATATTATTATGACATTTTAATGACATCAATCATTTATTATTGTATGCATGCTATGATAATAATTGAACGTTGACAAAGTTTCGAAGCAATTTAAAAAGGAGGGCTGTCTATTGAACAAACGGCAAATTAAGGCAATGGGAACCCTCATACAACTATCTATCAATCACGATGATGCAGAATACTTATTCGATTTCGCTGAAGCCAAAATTAGAGCTTGGGAACAACGTTTTAGCGCGAACAATACCCAATCAGAGTTGATGGCAATCAATCAACAAGCCGGTATTCGTCCAGTTCAGGTACATCCTGAATTGTTTCATCTTATTAAAAAAGCACATCAAGCATCAATGTCATCCAATCTAAAATTAAATATTTTAATTGGTCCCCTCGTCAAGTTATGGCGAATTGGCTTTGAAGATGCTCAATTACCCACAAACACAGAAATTCAACAACGACTAAGACGCATTCAACCACATCACTTATACTTAAACGATGCCAAACATGAGATTTTTTTAGCACAGCATGGTATGGAAATCGATTTAGGTGCAATTGCAAAAGGTTATTTTGCCGACGAATTACAAGCATTTTTTCTTCAAAATGGTGTAACTTCAGGCATTATCAATCTTGGAGGTAATGTCATTACAATTGGCAGTCCTGCTACACACAAAACTTGGCATGTAGGTATTAGAGACCCATTTCATCACGATGGATTACCATTATTAACCGTAGAGATACAGCAACAATCAGTCGTGACATCTGGTATTTATGAGCGCTATTTCTATCAAGATGGTCAACTGTATCATCATATTTTGGATAGTACTACTGGCTACCCAGTGAACAATGATATTGCAAGTGTTACGATTATTTCTAACCATTCTATAGATGGCGAAATTTGGTCAACGCTATGTAGCTTCGGCTACGCGCAACAGAATATTGATTTGTTAAACCAAATCGACGGAGTTGAAGGAGTGATTATACGCAAAAATCATGACATCTTGTTTACACATCAATTAAGAACAAAATTGCATTTATAATCTTTGCTCATAAGAGCATATATTTTTTACATCATATTGTGAATGTTTTCACAATACACACTCAGGAGGATGTTATTATGGATAAACACATTACTGATCAGCTGACACTACATTGTGGTGCAACATTAAAGAATCGTGTTTTAATGGCACCAATGACGATTCAAGCTGGCTATTTTGATGGTAGCGTCACTAGAGAGATGATTGACTACTACCAATTTAGAGCTGGGAGTGCATCAGCAATAATTGTCGAAAGTTGCTTCGTTGAAGACCACGGTAGAGGCTTTCCTGGCGCTATAGGTATCGATACGGATGAAAAGATTCCTGGTTTAACACGCTTAGCCGATGCCATTAAATCAAAAGGTTCGAAAGCAATTTTACAACTATATCATGCTGGTCGTATGGCTAATCCAAAATTAAATGCTGGTGAAACACCTATTTCTGCTAGTCCAGTAGCTGCTTTAAGACCTGACGCTTCAGTACCACGAGAAATGACCCACAATCAAATTTTAAACATGATTGAACGCTTTGGAGAAGCAACGAGACGTGCCATTGAAGCAGGTTTTGATGGTGTTGAAATTCATGGTGCTAACACGTACCTTCTACAACAATTTTTCTCTCCACACTCTAACCGCCGACAAGATGACTGGGGCGGATCACGAGAAAAACGAACAAACTTCCCCGTTGAAGTATTGAAAAAAGTACAACAAGTTGCCTCAGAACATCATGCGCAAAATTTTATTATTGGTTACCGCTTCTCCCCTGAAGAAATAGAAGAACCTGGTATTCGCTTTGAAGATACGATGTTCTTACTTAACACCTTGGCACAGTACCATCCAGATTACTTCCATATTTCTGCTAATAGCTATAAACGAACTTCTATCGTTAACCAAGATGATACTGAACCGCTAATTAATAAATATTTATCCCTTCAAAATGAAACATTGGCAGAGATTCCAATCATGGGTGTTGGAAGCATTGCACAACGTGCAGATGCAGAAGAAGCCTTGACTCTAGGCTATGATTTAATGAGTGTTGGTAAAGCTTATTTAGTCGAGCCAAATTGGTTAGAAAAAATATTAAATGACGAAACTGTAGAAGATTTCGCAGATATACACGATCAACAAACGCTACACATTCCTTCACCTTTATGGAAAGTCATGGACTTTATGATTCTTGATAAGGCCGAAGAACATAGAAAATATGAAAAATTAAAAGCATTACAAAATAAAAAAGTAGCGTTTAAAGCAGGAGTTTACAACGTTTATGCAAAAGGACATAATGGTAATTTGCCAATGCAAGTAGAACTGTCTAAAGATAAAATTATAAGCGTTCATGTGGATGACAGCGGCGAGTCTGAAGGAATTGCTAATCCTGTCTTTGAACGTTTACCTCGCGATATTATCGACGGACAAACATTAAATGTTGATGTCATTTCAGGTGCTACCGTAACCAGCCAAGGTATTATTGATGGTATAGCCGATGCCATCACTCAAGCTGGTGAAAATCCAGATATTTTACGAGCTAGACCAAAACCTGTTGTGCAATGGTCAAATGAAACAATAGAAGAAACGACAGATATTGTTGTAATTGGCACGGGTGGTGCTGGATTAAGTGCAGCTGCTACAGCTTTGGATAATAACAAAGAGGTTATTATGTTGGAAAAATTCCCTGCTATTGGTGGTAATACAATTCGAACTGGTGGCCAAGTCAACGCACCAGAACCACAATGGCAAAATCGCTTCCCTGCACTCGCTGGTGAAAGAGATACATTACGTGAACTCTTATCATTAGACGAAGCAAACATTGCTGAGGACTACCTAGAAGATTTCCACAAAGTGAAAGATCAAATCAAAGACTATTTGAACGCTACAGAAGAAGAGAAACCTTATCTCTTTGATTCAATCGAATTACATCGTATACAAACTTATCTTGGTGGTAAGCGCACAGATAAATACGGCGAAGAGATTTCTGGACAATATGATTTAGTTAAAACATTAACAGACAATGTATTAACATCTGTTAAATGGTTGACAGACAAAGGTGTTCATTTTGACCGTTCTTTCGTTGATATGCCTGTAGGTGCGTTATGGCGTCGTGGCCATAAACCTATGAAAGCACAAGGTTTAGAATATGTAGAGACGTTAAGTAACTATGTTAAAACAAACGGCGGACGTATTTTTACAGAAACGACAGCTGAAAAACTGATTGTTGAAGACCATAAAGTGGTTGGTGTTGAAGCACGTAAAGCAAATGGTGCCAAAGTGCATATTCGCGCACGTTACGGTGTCATTCTTGCTACAGGTGGTTTTGGTGCTAATACGAAAATGCTCCAACAATACAATACGTATTGGGATAACATACCTGATGATATTAAAACTACTAATTCCCCTGCCATTACTGGTGACGGTATTCGCTTAGGTGCTCAAGCGGGTGCACAACTTGTAGGCATGGGCTTCACACAAATGATGCCTATTTCCGATCCGAAAACAGGTGCACTCTTTACTGGCTTAATCGTGACACCATCAAACTTTATCTTCGTCAATAAAGATGGTAAACGTTTTGTCAATGAGTTTGAAAGTCGTGATGTCTTATCCAAAGCTGCTTTAGAACAACCTGACGGCTTATTCTACATCATTGCAGATGCGAATATTAAAGAACTCGCAATGAATACATCTGAAGATAAGATTAATCATGAGCTTGAAGACGGCACACTCGTTAAAGCTGATACATTAGCGGCACTAGCTGAAAAATTAAATATAAATCCTGACACATTTATCAATACAATAGAGCGCTATAACGCTGCTGTCGACAAAGGACATGATGATGATTTTGGTAAAAATGCCTTTGATCTTAAAATTGAAAAAGCACCATTCTATGCAACACCACGAAAACCTGCCGTGCATCATACCATGGGTGGTTTAAGTATTAACACAGGTGCTCAAGTACTCGATATTAATGGCCAAGTCATTCAAGGTTTATATGCTTCTGGTGAAGTTGCAGGAGGTATACATGCTGGTAACCGATTAGGTGGTAATGCACTAGCTGATATCTTTACATTTGGTCGTATTGCAGCTCAAACCGCATCAGAGCATCAAGTTATTAAGGAATAGGTCGTGATGAGTATGTCAAATTCATATCAAAAAGGTAAACAACTTATTATTGGAATTATATTAGGTATTTTAACGTATTGGCTTTTTGCGCAATCATTATTGAATATTGCACCTCATGTGCAACATGACTATAAAATAGACATGAGTGTAGTTAATATAGCAGTGAGCTTAACCTCATTACTTACAGGCGTCTTTATCGTTGTAGCAGGCGGATTATCTGATAAATTAGGCCGTGTCAAAATGACCAACATCGGATTAATCCTTAGCATTATTGGTTCTTTAGCACTCATTATCTCAAACATGCCTATCTTATTATTAACAGGACGTGTCTTACAAGGATTGTCAGCAGCTTGTTTATTGCCTTCTACAATTGCTTTAATTAATCAATTTTTTACTGGTGAAGAACGGCAAAAAGCTTTAAGTTTCTGGTCATTTGGCTCTTATGGTGGTACAGGTTTAGCGTCATTATTCGCTGGTACTATTGCAACTTATGTAGGTTGGCGTTGGATTTTTATCCTATCTATCATCTTTGCGTTTATCGCAATTATCTTATTGCGTGGTACACCTGAATCCAAAGATCGTTCTAGCGATGGTAAACGCTTTGATGTCATCGGTATCATTGTCTTTGTAATCATGATGGTCAGTGTCAATGTAGTGATTACGCAAGGATCAAAAATTGGCTGGTTAAGCCCAACCATTTTAACCTTGATGATTATATTTGTACTCACGTTATTTATCTTTTATTTTTACGAACAACGACAACGGCATCCCTTTATCGACTTTAGTTTATTTTCAAACAAGGTCTATATTGGAACAACAATTGCCAATTTATTAGTAAATACCGTGATTGGTTCACTTGCTTTATTCAATATTTTTGCGCAAGCGGGCTTAGGTTTAACCGGAGCACAAGCTGGACTGATTACTATCCCTTATATGCTAGGCAGTCTATTAATGATACGTATTGGTGAGCGTTTTATGCAGAAAAAAGGCCCACAAATCCCATTGATGGCTGGTCCAATATCAATTAGTGTAGGTATTTTGTTGCTTGCCTTAAACTTCTTACCACATATCCTGTATTACATCATTGCTCTTATTGGTTTCTCTTTTATAGGACTGGGATTGGGCTTCTTCGCCACACCAGCGCTATCAACTGCAGTATCTAATGCACCTGAATCTAAGGTCGGTATGGCTTCAGGTATCATTAAAATGACCTCTACATTAGGTGCCGCATTCGGTATCGCTGTAGTAACAACTGTTTATTCAACTTTAGAGATAAACCACACACCTCATATGGCAGCAACTATCGCCCTTATTGTCGGTGCATGTATGGTCATTTCAGCCTTTATAGTAGCTTTCTTAGTTATACCTAAACAACACGTCAAAGCCTAACTTTTCACAGTCTAGGACATCAATACCTCTGACAAGTTAGGGCGGGGCCCCAACAAAAAGAATTTCAAAAAGAAATTCATCAAGCAAAGCAAGTTGGGGGCGGGGCCCCAACAAAGAGAATTTCAAAAAGAAATTCATCAAGCAAAGCAAGTTGGGGGCGGGGCCCCAACAAAGAGAATTTCTAAAAAGAAATTCATCAAGCAAAGCAAGTTGGGGTATACACAATATTAAGTGTTGTATATAAAAGAAGCACAGAGATGGTTTGATATAAATCATCTTTGTGCTATTATTTTAGAATCTTTTTCTTAGCCTGTTTTATACGATGTGACTTTTACTATTATATAATAATTCAGCGTTTTAGATGATTGAAAAAGCTTGGTATCCAGCGTATTTTCAACCCAGTCAACTAGTGACAATATATAGTTTATAGCCTAAAACATAATGATGTCCCAGACTTTCTTTTTAATAATCAAAGTTATCACTGTATCTTTATAACGAATCGATATCTTTTTTCGTCGATGATTGATACAAGCGTGTAACACCTGTTTTCTCTAGTGATAGGACAATATAATAGCCAAATAATCCTGATAAAATGGTTCCACTTAAAATGCGAATCGTATAAAGTAATATCACATTCCACCACGGCATATTGCCTAAATAATTAAAGAACCAATCGACAGGAACGGTAAAAATTCCTGCAGTTGCCCCTGCCAACATGGCAACAGATGCTTTCGTTGACTTATATTTAAAAATTAAGAAAATCAATTCACATGCAAGACCTTGTGCAAGACTGTGCATGATGATTGACATGTTTAACTCGCCAGATAATATTGTTTCTCCTGCGCCAGCTGCAAGTTCTGCTAAAATGGCAACACCCGGTTTACGAATGATAAGAAAAGCAACAATCGCCGCGATAAACCATAAACCATATGCAATTTGGTCTAAATGCAATCCTAGTGGTTTTAATGCGGCAACGGTTAAGCCTACCATTTTATAAATAATTCCAAAAATAAAACTAATTAATACGGTGACTAAAATATCTGCTAACGTCAATCTTTTCATTCTTACTCTACTCCTTCGATAACATTGAGCAGAAAAGTACAAAAAAAGAGAGAGACAACAATCTAGTTTCAGAACTTTTGGTTCCGAAAGCATAAGCTGTTCCTGTCTCAACCTCGTAAAAAAAGTATATATATATCCCGCATCCTATATACTTCCCTACGCTAGTATTAACTAGGTCAGGTTCAAAGGGTTTGGATGACACCATCTCAGTTCGAAAACACCCCTAGTACTTATATCTGCATTACTTAAAATATAGTTCATTTAAAATACAATGTCAAAATTATTTTTGCATACACGATCTATCTTCAATATAATAAAAGTATTCCAATATTATACATCACTATGGGTGCATCTTGCTGAGAGAAGTAACTTACTTCAACCATTGAACCTGATATGGCTAATACCAACGTAGGAAAGTGATTAGATTTAATTACCGCTGAGCAGGATGTACCATTATATGATGGTGTATCCTGCTTTTTATTTATGCTTAGGAGGCTGTCCCAATGGATATTACACAAATAAAACAACAGATGACTAACTTTATTACTGACGGTAAATCAGAAGATTTTCCACAAATGGCGCTCACGCTTTTTAACTTTCAATTTAATCATAATTTAGACTATCAAAAATTTTGTATCGCCCAAGGCAAGACACCTCAAACTGTGCGTCAATGGCAAGATATTCCTGCCGTACCTATAGACGCCTTTAAACAAGCGACCTTTAGTGCGATTCCTCCAGAAGATGCAGCATATGTCTTTATGACAAGCGGTACGACACGCGGAATCAAAGGAAAAAATTATCATCTAGATTTAGATGTTTATGATTTAGCTATGACGAAATTTTTTAAGCAAAAGGTCATGCCTCAGATAGAACGTATTGATATGGGTATCTTATTCCCTAGCCCTAATGATATGCCCCATTCATCTTTAGCGCATTACTTAGAGGTTGTTAAACAACAATTTGGAACCTCACTTAGTGACACATTTATTAATCAACAGGGCATTCAATTTGAGTCAGTGGTGCAATCTTTACGTCATGCCGAAGCACAAGGAACACCTTATGCATTATTAGGCGCAAGTTATAGTTTGGTTCATTTCTTGGATTATTTAGCTGACCACGGCCTTTATTTTAAACTACCTAAAGATAGCTTTATCTTTGATACTGGAGGCTATAAAAATCAATCTCGCGATGTACCTCAATCAGAATTTTATAGCACATTAGAAAAACGATTTGGTGTGCCAAAAGATAAATGTATCAATATGTATGGTGTCACAGAATTAAGTACGCAATTTTATGATGATGGCAATGCGGTGTCACCTTCAATCAAGCACGGACCTCATTGGTGTCGTAGTAGAATTGTTAATCCGCTCACATTAGAACCTGTTCCAAATGGAGAAAAAGGTGTCTTAATTCATTATGACTTAGCTAATTATAATTCTGTTGCTGCAATTATGATGGAAGATATTGGTGAAGCACGAAATGATGGCTTTATCTTACATGGACGCACTGAAGGCGCTTTAGCTAAAGGTTGCTCCCTAGCTGTTGAGTCATTTTTAAACACGATGAAATAAAGGAGGATTAATGTGACCATACAACTTGGCTATGTCCCTTTTCTAAAGGCTGAAGACATTCATTATCAAACAATTCAAGTGGGCAACTATACCGTGAAAGTTCCAGACTTAACACAATCTCAATTAACTAACGTGTGTCATCAAATTAAATCGGCCAGATATCATTTACAAGCATATACGATTAATGACATCATTGACGTAATTGATCACGCCATCCAGATATTATTAGACCGCACATCTAAATGGCGTCAATTAGCTGAAGAAATTTTACCGCAATCAACGGGTTATCCTTTTGACATAATAAAGGTTGGGCTAACGCGTTATTTAATGACTTTCCGGAAGCATCAACTACATCGTTTTATCGCGGAAGACTTACCTAACCCACAAATACTTAATCAGTTTATTCCAAATCATAAAGGGGGTTATACTAAGGCCGTTAGTCCTGCACTCATCACCCATTTATGGTCTGGCAATATACCAGGACTACCATTATGGAGCTTTATTAGTAGCTTATTAGTGAAATCTGGTAGCATTTGTAAATTACCGCATGCTGAACCCTTTTTAGCTAGTTGGTTCGCAGAAATTATTGCGGAAATCGATCCTGTTATTGCTCAATGCTTCGCCGTCATTCATTGGCCTGGTGGCGAGACACAATTAGAAAGTATTGCCATTGAACAATCAGACGTTATTTTAGGTTACGGCAATAATGATGTTCTGTCTGCCATTGCTCAACGAATTCCCGTGACTAAACGTTTCTTAGCTTATGGCGAAAAGGTCAGCTTAGCCTTAATAGGCAATGAAACAATATCTCCTCATAAAGTAGAGCAAGTAACTCGAAATATTGCCCGGGAAATTGCTAACTATGATCAGCAAGGCTGTTATTCACCACAAATGATTTTTATACAACAGGGTGGCAACTATCATCCTCTACAAGTTGCTCAAATGATTGCACATCAGCTACAACAACTTGAACAACTTTTCCCTGTTCAATCATTCAATTTACAAGATAGTATGACCAGATCACATTGGTTACAACAAGAAGAGACGCAAGCTTTACTTACTGATGATATACATGTTTTTAAAGGTTCTCATGCGTCATGGATTGTCACCTTCCATAAACAATTAACCTTTTTACCAAGTCCATTAAATCGATTTGTTAGAATTATGCCATTTACCAACATTACACAGCTAACACAGCTGCTCACACCTTATCGTTCATATTTACAAACGGTTGGCATTGCAGCTGCGACTGAAAAAATGTTTCAGTGGTCTGAAGCACTGGCTCAAGTAGGTGTCTGTCGTTTTTCAAGTCTTGAAACAATGACTTTACCGGAAGCTGGTTGGCATCATGATGGTGGCTTTAACTTACGCGATTTACTAAGCTTTGTCGATATTGAACAACCATTATTATCCAGCAGTGAACATTTTGTCGATTATGAAATTTAATTTTCAAAGAAGGAGGAATGATGATGACTACGTTACAAGACCAAGTCATACTCATCACTGGTGCAAGTAGAGGTATTGGCAGTGCCATCGCAGAAGCATGTGCTCAATCCGGTGCACACGTTATTATCAACTATAAATCCAATACACAAGCGGCACAAAAAACTGTGTCACAATGTCAAGCACATGGCGGTATTGCTGAAGCGATACAAGCAGATATCAATCAACGTCAACAAGTAGATGAGATGATGCATTATATACAGAATAATTATGGCAAACTCTCATGCGTTGTAAACAATGCCTTTCGTCCATTCGAATTTAATGCTGAAACCCGTCAAGTCGCAGATGAGATGAATTGGCAAGATTACGCGACACAATTTGAGGGCGCACTGCTGTATACGCATAATGTGATACAAGCAGCCTTACCCTATTTAAAGCAACAACAAGCAGCTTCAATTATTAATATGACAACAAATTTAATTAAACGGCCTATCGTCCCTTACCATTCTTATAATGTAGCTAAAAGTGCACTAGAAGCCTACACCAAAAATTTAGCAATAGATTTAGGTAAGTATGGTATTCGCGTAAACTGTGTTGCTCCTGGCCTTGTCTATCCAACAAATAATACACTAGCTACGAAAGAACAGCTTAAACAACAATTGATACAGCAAACACCTTTAGGCCGCTATACCGTCCCAGATGATATTGCTGGACCTGTAATGTTTTTAGCAAGTGATTGGAGCCGTTTTATGACAGGACAAGTTCTATATGTTGATGGTGGACTCACAATATAGAATGACATTATGAGAGAACGAATCTGGAACATCATGCAGTAGTTGACTGGATTGAAAATACGTTGATACCAAGCTTGTTTCAATCCTAGTCAACCTTGCCGGGGAGCGGGACAGAATGCATAATAAATTCTGCCCCGCTCCCGTTCGAAATCATATTATATATATCATATTTAACGATGAAAAAGCATATTTTAAACTATGTTCCCTATGATTGTTCTAATAATTCTTCAACTTCATTTTTAATTGTCGTAACGTGAGGACCGTATACAATCTGAGCGCCGTTACCTCTAACAATTACACCTTTGGCATCGGTCTTTAACAGTGTGGATTTATCAAGTAAGTCACCATCTTTAAGTGTTACACGCAACCGCGTTGCACAGCAATCTACGACCTCAATATTTTCTTTACCGCCTAACCCTTGGACAATTGTTTCAGCGCGCTCTGTTGAAGCTACTGTGTGTTGTGCTTCTTTATCTTCTCGACCAGGTGTCTTAAAGTTAAAAACAGTAATCAATGTTCTGAAAATCACATAATATAAGACAAACCACACAATACCAATAGGAATGACCCACAGATAATTTGTCTTATCATTACCTTGTAAAACACCAAATAAAATATAATCGATAAACCCACCACTAAATGTTTGTCCTACCGTGATATTAAAAATATCTGCCATCATAAAGGCCAAGCCATCTAAAAATGCATGAATTAAATACAATACTGGCGCAACAAATAAGAAACTAAATTCTAACGGCTCGGTAATCCCTGTCAAAAATGATGTTAATGCTGCAGACAACATTAATCCACCAACAACCTTTTTATGTTGTGGTTTAGCCGTATGATAAATGGCCAATGCCGCGCCACATAACCCAAACATCATCGTAATAAAACGGCCAGACATATAGCGTGAAATACCTGAGAAATAATGTGTGACATGTGGATCTCCTAGCTGTGCTAAAAAGATATTCTGCGTACCACGTACCATATGGCCTCCAACTTCTAATGAACCTCCAAGACCTGTTTGCCAGAATGGTAAATAAAAAATATGATGCAACCCAAATGGACCAAGTAATCTTAAAATAAAACCAAAGAAGAATGTACCAATAACGCCTGTTTTTTCAACTAAACCGCCCGCATTAAAAATCCCACTTTGCACTGTAGGCCAAATATAAAACAAGATAACGCCAAGAAAAATAGCACTTATCGCTGTGACAATAGGTACAAAACGAGAACCACTAAAGAAACCAAGATAAGCAGGTAACGTAATTTTATTATATTTATTATGCAAATAAGCCGTCAAAATACCTGTAACAATCCCACCAAAAACACCTGTTTCTATCGTTTGAATCCCTAACACCATACTTTGTCCATGCTTTGCAAGCTCCGTTGTCTTAGCTAAACCATCAGTTATGACTAGCATCCCATTCATGGTGGCATTCATGATTAAAAAGCCAATCAATGCAGCTAGTCCAGCCGTCCCTTTATCACTACGTGCTAGGCCTATAGCAACACCAATCGCAAAAATAACTGGTAAATTTTGAAAGACAATGTTTCCTGCACTAGACATTAATGTAAAAATATTCTGTAGTATGGCTACATCTAATACTGGATAAGCTTTGACTGTGCTTGGATTACTAAGTGCACCTCCTATGCCAAGTAATAATCCAACAGCAGGTAAAATAGCAATAGGCAACATAAACGATTTCCCAAATTGTTGTGCTTTCTCAAAAACTTTGTTCACTGTTTACACTCCTCCCAATAAGCAAGAACCACATTGTATGTATATGGGTTCGTTTTCACATATACTATAATGTCGCAGAAAATTATTATCAATCTTTTTTAGTATTTTGAAAAAACTTTTCAAAAGAGCACTTGAACAACTAATTTTATATCAGTCTAAATAAACAACAAATTATTTCATATAATTTATACTTCAATATTTATATATAATAAAATTACTACGCCATACATAAGAAAGGTCGCTAACCATGGAGGAAGTATTGATAAATGATAGCTTTTCAAATTTAACATATACAAAACTTAAACGATTTAATAAAGATTATTGGAAATTTGTCTTAATCATGTTTCCAACCATACCAATATCTGCTATATTGCCTTATTTAGGAAATATATATTTAAAAAATAATAAAGATAATATATTTGTCCATGGAACCATATTCCCAGATAATTGGACGATTATAGCTGGTTTAATCTTTGCTTTACTATTTTTTTATCTCATTGTGCTTTCACCGCTTCTCTCATTTAAAAATGACGTGCAAACTGAAATTGACATCGTAAATAGCGTACTTATAAACAATCAGGGTGAGCTTCACTCATTTATTCACTTAATTAGGTGTGATCATTTTGAAACTGAGTATTACGAACATTTAATTACATTTATCTCAAGAGAATATACACGCGTAACTAAGCAAGATTTATCTCATGAGCAGCAAACACGCTATGACGAAGTACAGCCACATTTATCATTAGATGAAGCGCATCGCTATGTACGAGAATTGTATTTAACATTGGAAAAATGTTATAACAACATTAACCTACCAGAATAGTCATGCCTTGTATTGTCAAATAGCATTTATGATTTAATTGGTTTAAGATCTCCTTTTTGATGGAATAGAGAGAGTGAAAATTAATTAATCATGAGGTGATGGAATGTTTAAGTTAACAAATCAAATTGCACTCGTTACTGGCGGTGCTAATGGTATTGGCAAAGGCATTGCAGCAGCATTAGCCCAAGCAGGTGCTAAAGTGATTATTGGGGATATTGATGACACACGTGGTAAAGAAACGGCACGTGAATTGAACGGAGACTTCATTGAGTTAGATGTCACACAGCATGACCAAGTTAAAGACGTCGTTGATCAAATTGTTGCTAAATATGAACGCATTGATATTCTGGCATCAAACACAGGTGTATACCCACAAATTGATATCGAATCATTGACTGAAGCAGATTGGGATTATATTCAAAATATTAATCTAAAAGGTATGTTTTTTGTAACACAAGCTGTGTTAAAAGTAATGAAAGCACAGCGTTATGGTCGTGTCATCATTACTTCTTCTGTTACTGGGCCAATTACTGGCTACCCTGGTTGGGCGCACTATGGTGCCTCTAAAGCAGGTCAATTAGGCTTTATGCGCAGTGCGGCACTAGAGTATGCGAAATATGGTATAACTGTAAACGCTGTACAACCAGGAAATGTATTAACTGACGGATTAAAAGCTCAAGGTGAAGCTTATTTAGAAGGCACACGTAAAATTATTCCTACACATGAATTAGGCGAACCTTTAGATATTGGTTATGCGGTAACATTCTTTGCGTCACAAGAAGCAAAATTTATTACTGGCCAAAGCCTAGTTATCGATGGTGGTCAATTGTTACCCGAAGAACCTGATGGTGTACTATGAAAATAGCACTGCTTTAATAAAACGGGGATGGTGTTACCCCGTTTTTTTATTTTTAAAAATTGATAAAACATCATAATTGTAACAAGATATAACGATTGTTAACATTGCGTCTATAACTGATTATAAAAGGAGATTTTATGATGAATATCCGAGCGTTTGAGCACTATATGAGCATTGATTCTGAACGCTATTCAGAACCATCGCTAGAAGCACTAAATGATTATGCAACATGCTTTATGTATACGGTGCCTTTTGAAAATATCAACGTTCAAAATGGCATACCTATCTCTGTCGACATCAATGATTTATACCATAAAATTGTCAACAATCATCGCGGAGGTTTTTGTTATGAATTAAACACGTTATTCCAGACGTATTTAAAAGCTAAAGGTTTTGATGCACAGATGATGTCAGCTACCGTTCACACAGCAAACGGGGGACATCGGTTAGAAGGCTCACACGTGTCACTCGTCGTTCCATTACAAGGGACATATTATGTGACCGATGTAGGATTTGGTGATTTACCACTTCATGCGATGCCTATTACTTTAGAACAAGATAGTCAACCTGTACAAGATATATCTGGAACATTTCGTGCCATATTTGAAAATGAAAATAAAACAAGATTTTTTGTCCAAAAATGGGAAAGTGATACTTGGAAAACGAAATACGATGCAATATTAAAAGCATCTTCAATTGATGCATTTAAAGATAAAATTAACTATAATGAGACACATCCCGATTCTATCTTTGTTCAAAACTTACTCATCACACAGCCTAAATCATATGGTCGTGTAACAATGTCCCAACAACATCTTACGGTGACTAAACAAAACAAAAAAGTACAATACGACGTCACACCTCAAAATTATCGTCAGCTGTTACAAGATTATTTTAATCTTAATGTGACGATTGATCGGCTAGAACTATCATAATAGAAATTTCAATTGTATAACATATGTTATGCTGATTTTATACACAAGTTACCTCATTCGTTTAGCACCGAAAAACTGGCTAAACCAGTTTTTCTAACAAAGTAAGCTACCCACTAAGCAAAAGCGTCAACTATACGAAGTATTGAATATAAAAAGGAGCGGGACAGAATTCATAATGAATTCGTAGTCCCGCCCCGGCAAGGTTGACTAGTATTGAAAAAAGCTTGGTATTAGCGTATTTTCAATCCAGTCAACTACTGCCAATATAGAACTCAGAACCTAAAATATAATTATGGCCCAAACTCTATATTTTAAAATCAGACATTTGTCCTGAATTATATTGATGACTTTTTATAAAAAGAGACAATCTTTCAAATTATCAACGCGATGATTGTTAGTACACCAACAACAAGCGCTATGATTACAGCTTTAACATACTGCTTATCAAACACTTCAGATATAATCCATAATAACATGCTAACAAATACAAAGTACATATTATACTGAGTATTAATGATATGATGGTTTACCGATATTCCAGCTATAAAATTGATGATATCACACAAAACCACAGCACTGATGATGATAACCGCTAATATCAATAATAAACTACTAATGATCGATCTACGTCGCTCACTCAAAATAACACTCCTTTTATGATGTTATTATTTCTTTTATAAATATAATTTCACTTTGTTACTCAATTAATCAGCGAAAATAATAATGATTGCTAACACAATCATTATTATACTTAACACCACAGCTTGAGTCTGACGCTGTATAATATTAATACTAACTTCAGCAAGCATGCCAATGATAAACAATACATATGCAAAATGATAAAATGGACGACCACCTACAATAAAATGGGCAATGATACTGATTAATAATGTTAAGACAGCTAACCCGACAAAGACAATCATAATGATATGCAGTACAGTTAATAATTTGGGATGTTGTTCTTTATTAAAAATAATATCACCTTTCCTAAGAATGTTTTTAACATCGCTACAATGATTGACCATTATTACATGATTTAATTGTTACTGTTCTGTTTTTACACCAGCACGCTGTCTAAGCTCAATTTCTATTTCTTCTAAGCTACGGCCTCTTGTTTCTGGCAAGAACTTAATAACAAAGATTAAGGCTACAACGCCAATTGCCGCAAAGATTAAGAATACCCATTCAACATCTAATGCTGCATTAATCATTGGGAACAATTGTGCCACGATAAGCGTACCAATATTCAATACTAAGGTTGCAATCCCTGTTGCAGCACCACGTGCACGCGTTGGGAATAATTCTGGTAACATTACCCATAACACTGGTCCCCAAGACGCACCGAAGAATACAATAAAGAGTGATAAGCAAACAATAATAATCCATGCAGATGATTGAATGCCTAACGTCCAAATCAAGATTGCCATAATTACTAAAGAAGCCACCATACCGATATTACCGACAACCAATAATTTTTTACGATCTATTTTATCGACAATAAATAATGCCAGAACTGTTACAAGCACATTTACTACACCAATGCCTACAGAACCTAAGATTGACGCTGATTCTCCAAAGCCAGCTTTTGTTAAAATAGGTGATGCATAGAAGATAACAGCATTAATGCCAATAAACTGTTGTAAGATAGCAAACGTACAACCGATGATTAACGTCGGTCTTAACCATTTAGATTTTAATACCGACCAACTACTCTCCGTCTTTTCAGCAAGTTCTTTCATTTCTTTAATCTCACGGTCGATTTCTTCATCACTATATGTAATTTGCATTACGTGACGCGCTGCTTTTTCTGTTTTATTTTCTAATAGCCATCTTGGGCTTTCCGGCATAAAAGCAATACCTATTAATAAAATAATAGATGGTACCACTGCAAGTCCAAGCATCCAGCGCCATGCGCCCATATCTGCAAAGCCATAGCTTACTAAATAAGCTGCCAAAATGCCGATTGTAATCATCAGTTGGTTCAATGAACCCAATGAACCACGTAGTTCTGTTGGTGCTAATTCAGATAAATACACTGGCACTGTTGCCATTGAACCCCCTACAGCTAGGCCTATGACAATTCGTCCAAGAACTAATATCGTAACATTAGGCGCAATTGCTAAAATAAATGCACCTAATGCGAAGATAATCGCAATAAATAGTACTAAACGACGTCGTCCAATCTTATCTGATAGCGGCCCGCTACTACCTGCACCAATAACGGCACCAAACAGCATAGATGACACAACTAAACCACTTTGAAAGCTTGTTAACGGAATATCTTTAGGGATATAGGTTAAAGCACCTGAAATAATCCCATTATCGTAACCATAAAGTAAACCGCCTAGCGCACCTATAATAAAAATTAAATATTTTTTAATATTCATGTAATTATCCACCTTTTTTAAAACTTATGTATATTATAAGCTCTGACTCCATATGATTCAATTTACTTCACTCATCACTATTATCGACTTTCACTATTTTTACAGCGAACTCTATTCATTGAGATAGACGTTTAAAATGAGCCTCCATTTTTCCTATAGCTTCTTGTGCTCCTATTCGTGTAGTCGCAAACTTAAACGTGCCATTTAATGTTACGAGTGTTAACGAAATATCTGGCGCAAATAACGTTGTATCCCCAAAGTATCGTCGTAATCTTACTTTATCAACATGTTTGTAATACCCTGTATATTGTTGGTTACCAATAATGAATTCGTAACGTTCATGTCCATATTGGTACAATGTAACTTCTTTTTCAAAGATTTTATTGTGTAAACCTTTAAATAAACTATATGAAACAACAAGCGCAATACCCCCACTAGCCACAAAGCTATATTGCCCAGTTATTATCGCTGAAAGAAACCCAAAAATGACAATAAACACGACTAAACCACATATAAACAAAATAACGCCAACTATAAATGGGAAAATGATATTTGACGTATATTTTAATATTTCATTATCAATAATTGTTACTTTAGCATGTGTATTATCTTGATGTATTGCATGGTTAAATTCCATGTATTCACTACCTTTACATATTTTGTAAACGCTAAAATCTATTTAATATCCTACAAATAAAGCGATAGACATTGCTATGGCACATATTAACACCCAAATCACAATCAACTTCCAAGCAAATTTAATCCATTGTCCATAAGTGATACGCCCTACTGCTAATGCCCCCATCAAAATAGCAGATGTTGGAAAAAGCACATTGCTAATCGCATCACCATATTGGAAAGCTAATACCGTCAATTGGCGGTTGATGTGTAATAAGTCAGAGATAGGGACCATCAGTGGCATCGTTGTTAATGCCTGGCCCGAACCTGATGGTATAAAGAAATTAAGCATAAATTGTAATATAAACATAGCAATAATAACGAACGACGCGGGTACATCAGCTAATAGTGATGTCATGCCGTGAACAATCGTATCGATAATCTTGCCATTTTCTAAAATAACGACGATACCTTTAGCAAAGCCCACAACCAACGCGCCAAACAGAATACTTTGCATGCCTTCAATTAAAGCATCAAATGTCCCATTTAGTCCTAAGCCAGAAATAAGACCAGCTAATATACCTGCGAGTAAAAAGTTAGCACTCATTTCACCAAACGTCCATTCAAACTTAAAAATTCCGACAACATTCAAAATAATTGCTCCAAGCATAAGTGCCAAACTTATCACTTGTCTCGGCGTAAAATGCTGGTATTGAATATCTTCTTTCATTGTCCCCTCTTGCTGTTCTAACTCATAAACAAGACTTTTCGTATGATCTTGTTTAACTTTACGTGCATATAACATCACTGTTGTAATGGCTGCAATTAAGATAAAAATGTAAATAATCGAACGTAAGCCCCAACCAGAGAACATTGGTAATTCAGCGACTGTTTGTGCCACACCGACCGTAAAAGGATTAAGCATGCCACCAATAAAACCACTAGCAGCACCCAAGATGACCATTGCAGCACCTGTCATAGCATCATACCCCAAAGTTCTAGCGATTAAAATACCTAAAGGAACAAAAATAATGGTTTCTTCTGCTAAGCCAATTGAAAACCCTAAAATTGAAAAGATTGTCATCGTTAAAGGAATCATCAATATTTTTGCATTCCCTAATGCACGCATCGCTTTGTTCACACCATTTTCAAACGAACCCGTTTTATGTACAATCCCAAATGCGCCACCTACGAGAAAAATATAAAATACAATTTCTGCCCCGCTTACTAAGCCCTCTGGTATAGCTCTAAATATATCTAGAAATGACGTTGCCGCATGCGGTACATGATGATATGTACCATCTACAACTAACGTCTGCCCACCTTTTTTGTGACGTTCATACTCTCCTGAAGGTATGATAAATGTCATAATCCAAGCAATGGTAATAATGATCATTAATAATGCATATGTATGTGGCGTTTTAAACTTTAATTTCCGTTTCGGTCGTTTATTGTACCCGCGTGCCATAACGTTTGTCTTCCTTCCTCAACCAGGTTTATTTTATATGTTGTTTTCATATTTTATCATATACCCTTATTCTAGCCGGTTAACATACCCTTTATTAATTCTAAATTTTATCTTGTTCATTAAAACAAATGATTGCTCCAATTCAAATATACGATGCAATTTAGTAAGTATATAAATTTTTCATATATACAATGAGATTAAACACACTATATTAAAGTACATCTAGGACATAAAGTTCTTGGACAAATTAAAAAGGCAATTCCCATTGAAATAATTATAGAAACTGCCTTATTTTTAAAGCATTTAAAGGTAAAATTACATGTTAATACGTAGTATTTATGGCGAGACTCCTGAGGGAGCAGTGCCAGTCGAAGACAGGGGCCCCAACAAAGAAGCATTTCGCCAAGCAAAGCAAGTTGGGGTGGGCCCCAACAGATAGGCTTTCAAAAAGAAAGCCATCGGACAAAGCAAGTTGGGGTGGGCCCCAACAGATAGGCTTTCAAAAAGAAAGCCATCGGACAAAGCAAGTTGGGGTGACTGAGACGGCACCCTAGGAAAGCGAAGCCATTCAATACGAAGTATTGTGAAAACTGTAACATTTTACACCTTATTATTATTTACTATTCAGACCTACTACAAATATAACTGCTACCATCACAATAAATCAGTTACTTAATTAGATAGCAAAATAATCCATATTGAAATTAACAGTTTAATAGAAACTATACATACTACGATAAACTACGCCATACAACACATTTTGATTTGTAGTTTTTATGTTTAAGTTTACATAAATGGGTTAAGTCAATAGTGACAATGTTTTTAAATTAATCGCATTTCGATACATTTTAGTGTACAAAGTTTAGAACATGTGATACATTATTTATATCAAATATACAAAATATATTAAAATAAAATTAGGAGGTATTTATTTATGACTCAATTTAATTTCGATAAAGTACACAGCAGTATTGAATTTCAAATCAAACATTTAATGGTATCAAAAGTAAAAGGAACATTTAATGACATCGATGTAACCGTTGAAGGTGACATTAATAATCTTAGCTCATTAAAAGCAACTGCTACAATTGACCCTAAATCTATAGATACAAAAAATGAAGATAGAGATAACCACTTAAGATCAGGTGATTTCTTCGCAACGGATGAATATGACAAAATCACTTTTGTAACTAAAGAAGTGAAAGACGATAAAGTTGTCGGTGATTTAACAATTAAAGGCGAAACACACGAAGAAACATTCGATTTAGAATTTAATGGCGTAAGTAAAAATCCTATGAACGGTGAACAAGTTACTGGCTTTGTGGTTTCTGGTAAAATTGATAGAGAAAAATATGGCGTTAGCTTTAACCAAGCTTTAGAAACTGGTGGCGTTATGTTAGGTAAAGAAGTGAAATTCGAAGCGTCAGCAGAGTTTAGTATTCAAGAGTAATTCAGTCATAAACATTTTATAAACTGAGATAACATCTCAATAGTATGTTTAGTTTGGTATATGCGTATATCCCAATAATAGATGGACTTGTTTTTAATAATTAATAAAAATTTTAACACTAAATAAAGCTATCGCTTGTGACACACTTCTCACAAACGATAGCTTTGACTTTTATCTATATATCGAAGTTACACATTTTTCTTTTTAAAAACAAAAACTAATAATACTAAGAAAATAACGATATAAACAATATTACCAATAAACAATTCATGTAATTCTAAGTGACTCATTTCCTTAAAATCATTATCTACAATTTGTTGAGGTAACATAATCATATTTAGCGGATTCCATTTAAACCATTCCCATTTGCCATTAAAATATGTTAATAATGCTGCGACAAATGACATTACAAAATAAAAAAAGATGCCTATAGTAATCGAAAGTGTCGGACCTTTCATCGCACATGAAATCAGTAAAGTCAAACTTAGCACAAGCCACATGGTTACAAAATCAGCTACTGCTAAAAGTAACATTTCATTTAACAGTGGTGGCTGACTACCGTGTGGAGCCAATAAATCAATATCATTAAAGCTAATAGCATATAGGAGTAACGTCACAGCAATGACCCCAATAAAGCAGATAAGTGAATATATTACTAATGTAATAACCTTACTAATAACAATGCTCGTACGTGAATAATTACGGTACAATACATTTTTAATTGTTTCATAATGAAATTCCATTGAAATAATCGTACTTGCTTGTACAATCATTAAAATGACCACCCAATAAAATCCTGAAAAACCACCTTGAATAAGGCCTTCGCTAGACATGATATCACTATTTTGGGAAATGAAAAGTAATGTAAACATTATTGCTATAATAACGATTGGCCAAATCCACGTCGATTTCTTTTTACTTAATTTGAAACATTCTTGTTTAATTAAAGAACCCATATTATGCGTCGCCCTCCTTATCAATAATGTCTAAGAGCACCGTTTCAAAATTTTCAGCATCATGTTGCTCAATTTCTTCCCGCGTTGTTTCTTTAACGATTTTACCTTCATCAATAATTAAAATAGCATCTGTTATCTTTACTAATTCGCTTAGCATATGACTGGAAATTAAGAACGTAATACCTTGCTGTGCTTTATCTAAAATAAGATTACGCACATCTCTAACTGCTCTAGGATCTAAACCATTCATAGGTTCATCCAATATAATCAGCTTTGGGTCATTTAAAAAAGCAATTGCGATACCGAGCTTTTGTTTCATACCTAGTGAATATGTTTTAGCCTTATTATGTATATAGTCTTTCATTTTCAATTTAGTGACAATATCATCAATATCTGAATTATCCTTCGATTCATTTAACAATTTTAAATTATCGTATCCAGACATAAATGGGTAGACTCCAGGGCTTTCAATTAAAGCACCTATACTACTTCTTTTACTGCCACTATCAACAACTTTATAGTGTCCTTTTTGGTAATTGGAATATCCAAGTATAACTTTCATTAATGACGTTTTACCTGCGCCGTTCGCACCAACAAGGCCTACAATTTCACCTTTTTCCAAGTTAAAAGAAACATCTTGGAGAATCGTTTTCGAATTTATTTTCTTCGATATGTTATCTACTGTTAAAACGCTCACTCTGTCATCTCCTCCATTGAATAATAAGTAACACTTTAAGCCAATTCTCATATCATCATTAGCTACATCTAAATAAAAAGTGATACAGTATGACCATAACATAAAATATGTATTAAATTGATAATTGATTGTATATTTAAGGTTAATTTAAGAAAAATTATTTAAACTAAATACAACTATGTCATTTTACATTTTTTGTAATCGTTTGCAATTTTTGTAACTATTTTGTAATATGAAGATGTAATAACTGCTATATCAAATTTAAGGAGTGAACGAACATGAATAAAATGACAAAGTTAGTATTATCTAGTACCCTTGTTTTCGGTTCTGTCCTCGGCGTAAATGCGATTAGTACGAATGCTCAACATGTATCCCATGCAGCAATAACTCCATATTATACTTATCATGGATATGCAGGTTATAACCCTAGTTTCTTGTTAACTCATGAGTTCAAAAATGGTATAAAATATAAAAATATTACCTTTAACGGCAAAAAAATTGTACCAACAAAAGGAACTAAAACTGTAAAGCTTTATGATCAAACCTTTTCTGGAGTTACTAAATCAGGTAAAAGTGCTTCAACCGTCTCATTTGATGTAACAGGTAAACTCACAACAGCACAACTCAAAAATGCTTACGGTAAAGCTTTAAAAAAGGTCGGTCCACCGAAACCTAGTAAAAAAGTAAAAGCAGTCTATGATTATCGACCATCTCTGGAGACACCACGTGTCTTATTTACCGTAAACCATAACAACAGAGTTACACATGTCGATATTACTTATGGTAGCATTGGTTATTAACCATCACCTCAATATATGTTTTATAATCAATAACTACTGACAAATGACGCGCGCTTACCCTCTTTGAGAATAAGCGCGCGTTCAATTTTTTATTGTTAGTGACCGTGCACAGTACGCGCACACAACCCGAAGTCTGACTTAATATTTTGTTAACCGTATATTATACGTATACTAAACCATTTCTGCTGTGTGCTTTTTTATTCATCTTTAAGGTGTTTTACATTTTTAAATCCTTGTCGATAGGAAGCCAATTCTTCCATAATCGCATACCAATCCGTACCAACTTTTTTTATTGTCTGCTGTATTAACTCATCTTGTGCTTTGTTTAAAGTGGCAATCAAGGCTTCACCCTCTTCAGTTGTATAAAGTTGTTTCACACGCCGGTCGTGTTTAGAAGGTTGTTCAAAAATTAATTGTTTATCTTTTAACTTTTTCAGTGTCGCATGTGAACCTTGCTTAGAAATTTCTAATGTCTGCAATAATTCTTTTATGGTAATACCGGGCAATTTATTAATAAAGAAAAGAAATCTATGGTGTTGCCGACTCATACCATATTGTTCGATAATTTCATTTGCAGTTAATGTGAAGGTTTTGTAGGCAAAATAAAATAACATGTGTTCATAATCATTTTTGTTCATCATTTTTACGTCACTTTCTATAAAGTAGAATAACGTCATTATAGTAAACTTTTGGTCTCACGTCATTAAAGTTCGAAATATTTTCGATAGGTCAATTATGTTGACCTATCAATAAAAAAGTATTATCATTCAAAGTGTAGAAAAAAGAGATAAAGGTGGAATGAATTATGAAACAACGTGTAGGACAATATTTAATGGACGCAATTTATCAAGCTGGTGCAGATAGAGTATTTGGTGTTCCAGGTGACTTTAATCTGGCATTTTTAGATGACATTGTTGCTCATGAACATTTGCAATGGGTTGGCAATACAAATGAACTCAATGCGAGTTATGCTGCAGATGGTTATGCCCGCCTCAAAGGTGTAAGCGCTTTAGTAACTACCTTTGGTGTTGGTGAACTTAGTGCTGTTAATGGCATTGCCGGTTCTTATGCGGAGCGTGTGCCTGTCATTGCCATTACAGGTGCGCCAACACGTGCCGTAGAACAAGCAAAAAAATATGTCCACCATTCATTAGGTGAAGGTACTTTTGATGATTATCAAAAAATGTTTTCACATATTACAACTGCACAAGGTTACATTACACCAGAGAACGCGACAACTGAAATACCAAGATTAATTAATGCTTCCCTTCAAGAGCGTCGACCTGTTCACATCCATTTACCAATTGATGTAGCTATGACAGAAATTGAAGTTACAGAACCATTTAAACTTCAAAATCCAAAACAACATGATGTTTCAGAATACATTAAACTCATTCAACAAAAACTACAATCCGCTTCAAACCCTGTCATTATTGCAGGTCATGAAATCAATAGTTTCCATCTTCATGATGCGCTTGAACAACTCGTGAATCAGACCAACATTCCTGTCGCTCAATTATCTTTAGGTAAAGGCGCTTTTAATGAAGAAAACCCTCATTACCTTGGTATTTTTGACGGTAAATTTGCTGAAGATAATGTACGTGACTATGTAAATAACAGTGATGCGATATTAAATATAGGTGCTAAACTTACGGATTCAGCAACAGGCGGTTTCTCTTACGACTTTGACATTGAAGATGTCGTCATGATTAATCATCACAATTTCAAACTAGGAGATACTCAAAATAACGAGGTCTCATTGCCTGATATGTTACATGGGCTATTAGAGATGGATTACCATAACAAAGGTACGTATTCATCATATGTAAGACCTAAAGCACATTCTTACACATTATCAGATGAGCCACTTACACAAGAAACATACTTTAATATGATTCAAGACTTCTTACAGCCTGATGATGTTTTACTTGCAGAGCAAGGCACATCTTTCTTTGGTGCTTACGACTTAGCATTATATAAAAATGTTGACTTTATCGGCCAACCGCTTTGGGGTTCTATTGGTTATACTTTGCCCGCTACAATAGGTAGTCAAATGGCTGATACAACGCGTAGAAATATCTTACTTATTGGTGATGGTTCTCTACAATTAACGGTTCAAGGTTTATCAACGATGATTCGTAACCAGTTAAAACCAATCATTTTTGTAATCAACAATGATGGTTATACTGTAGAACGTCTTATTCATGGCATGAAAGCACCTTATAATGATATCCATATGTGGGACTACAAAGCCTTACCAGCAGTGTTTGGTGGCGATAATGTAGCCATACATGATGTACACACTTCAAATGATTTAAAACGAACATTTGATGAGATAAATGCAGAAAGTGATGTCATGCATTATGTCGAAGTTACAATGGCAGCTGAGGATGCGCCTGAAAAACTTGCGAACATTGCAGAAGCTTTCGCCTCACAAAATAAATAAGCTAAATATAAAAAAGTTTGAGCCATAATTATGTTTTAGGCTATAAACGATATATATTGGTAGTAGTTGTCTGGATTGAAAATAAGCCTTATCCCAAGCTTTTTCAATCCAGTCAACCTTGCCGGGGCGGGACTATGAATTCATAGTCCCGCCCCCTTTTTCACGTGAAACAGTGAATAACTTTATTTATTATGTTAAAGAGAGATGCTGTGCTTCAAATTGTTGAATCACATAAGGGTCATGAGAAATAATCAGCAATTGTATATCCGTAAGTGATTGCAACATTTGTAAAATTAAGTCTTCATTAACAACATCTAAATTCGTTGTCGCTTCATCTAAAATCAATAGTTTAGGTTGAATGATTAACGCTTTGGCAATCCATACGCGCTGAAATTGACCACCACTCAATGTGGATACACGCTGTTGTAGCAATTGTGAAGATAATTGACATTGCGATAAAACGTTATCAACACGTGAAGCATGTAACGTCTTTGGTATACCAAACCGTTTTAACGGCTCGGTTAATACCGCTTCAACGGTTTGTCGTGGATCCATACTTGTACGCTGATATTGTGGCACATATTGAATATCACGCATCCATTGTTTCGTTTTGTAATCATGCATTAACCTTCCATCTAATCTTAAAGAACCGGTATATTGTTTATCTAATCCTGCAATTATATGTGCTAATGTCGATTTCCCACATCCGCTTGGTCCACTGATAATAAGATTCCCTTGTGCTAAATCAAAAGAAATATCTTCCAATATTATGCGCCCTTGTATCGTTTTATTAATATGATCAACCTGTAGCATAAGCTTCCCTCCGCTCTGCTGTACGAATCAGTGTTTGTGTATAGTGTCGCTCAGGATGATGCATCACCTGTTGCGCCTGCCCACTTTCAATAATTTGACCATGTTGCATAATACTGACATGCGTAGCGTAATCTTTTACTAAGCTCAAGTCATGTGTCACAAAAATAACCGTCATCTTTCTTTCTGAAATAATATGCATTAACTGCTGCATAAACTTAGTACGATTTTGCACATCCAAGGCACTTGTCGGCTCATCTAAAATCAAACATTGTGGATTACGAATTAATGACAGTATAAATGCCACGCGTTGAGCCATACCGCCACTTAGTTCGAACGGATAGTATTGTAAAAGTTGTTCAGGTTGTTCTAAACCTAAACGTGTCATCATTGTTTTTACCTCTTGATATTGTTCTGCTCGTGATAGTGTTGATTTTTTTGCATCATATAACATTGCAATATGCTGCTTGATTGTAATATTTTGAAACAAATTACTATTAGCATCTTGAAACATGGCATCGGCATGTAGTAAATCAATGTCCACATTACCTTGATATGTCAACTGATCATCAGTCATGTGTAAAATACTGCGAACCAATAGCGATTTACCACTACCACTTTCACCAACAATACAATGAAAACTGTACCGTTCTACCTCAAGCGATAACGATGAAATCAAGGTTTTATCTTTATGATAGATACTCAATGACTTAACTTGTATTATTCGATCTACTTGATGATTTTGTTGTTGATGATTTGAAATAATAAGGCATAACCTCCTAACAAAATACCAGGGAAGAAGAATAACCATGGTGCAATCGTTAAATAACTTTTACCGTCAAATAAAATAGTGCCAAGTTCGGGAATAGGCGGTTTAACACCTAAACCTAAAAAAGCTAATCCTGAAATACTCAGCATTATTTTTCCAAAATCTGCCGTTACTAACGCCATAATTTTACTTAATAAATGTGGTAACATATGCGCATACAGCGTTTGAACGTTAGAATTACCACTTAAAACTGCGTATTGAATAAATGGTTCTTTTTGAATATCACGTGTAAGATTACGAAAATAACGTAAATAGCGCCCTAGCCAGCCTATAACTAATGCACATAATAACCCAATCATTGAATCACTAACTAGCCCTAAAATAACGAGCGCAATAATGAATGAGGGTATTGCTAATAATAAGTCAGCTACGAACATACATAGTTTGTCGAACCAACGTCCCATTAGGCCTGCCATCATGCCAAAAATCAAACCTATACTGACACTTAAAACCACTACGACGACGGTTAAACCTAAAGTAACACCACTTCCTATAATCATACGTGTAAACATATCTCTGCCTAACTGATCGGTTCCCAATAAATGTTGCAAAGAAGGCGGCGCTAAGTGTTCACTAGGTTTACTATTCCACCCAAAAACAGCAATATACAGTGCTCCTATGAGACTGACACCTATGATCCTCCATTGCCAATTAACATGTGAATATTTCATCGTGCACCTCTCACTTTTGATTTATTAGCACGCAATCGCTGAATTCGAGGATCACTTTTTAATATCAATATATCTCCCAAATAATTAAGCAACATAATGACGACAATAATCAACATAATAATGCCTTGAATAAGTGGATAATCTCGTTGATTAATTGCTGTAATTAGCAGTTTTCCTAATCCCGACATACTAAAGATCACTTCTAAGATTACAGCTCTACTAAACAAATGAATAATACTATTGACGACAATCGTCATCAATGGCGCGAAGATAACTTTAAATTGGCAATAAATACGTGCCTTCCAAGTTGCTTGTCGTAACTTTATTAATTGGTAGGTATCATCCTGTCTAGTCTGCGCAATAAGATGCGCTGTCATCAATAAGAGATGACTTCCTTCTACTATAATCATGATGCCAACAGGCAATAGGTAATTTTGCCAAGATGCACTACCTACAAAAGGAAGTAACTGCCATTTGACACCCATATAATAAATAGCGACAATGGCTATCCAATATTCTGGCATCGATGTTATCACCTGGGAAATATAGCGTAAGCTTTGTGCTATACGAGCATGTGGCAGCATACCAACGCAGTAGCCTAATCCTACCCCTAAAGGTAACATGAGTACTGTAGCCCAACTCATTAATATCCATGTAGGTTTAAGTGCATTAGCAATGAGATTCATAACAGGTTCTTGCGTACTAAAGCTATACCCCAAGTCCCCAATTAATGCATGACCTAACCAATCCAAATAGCGCAACAAAATATGGCGTCCTAACCCCAAATGATGTTGTGCCATATCAATTTGTTGTTGTGTCATTTGAGTATAGCCATGGCGTTGTAAATATAAAATGGCTGGGTTACCTGCCGTTTGTTCTACTAAAATAAAAATGATAAGCGAACTTACAATAAGATAGCCAAATAATTTATATGTACGCTGCCACATTATTGATTAACTTCCAGCTTTTTATAGTCTACAGGTGCATCCGTTAGACCTGAAAATTTAAAGGACTTTATTTTGTCACTTGTTACGAATGTTTCGTTTGGATACGCGATAGGCACACCATAATATTGTTGATTAAAGTGCTTAAAGATATGATTAAAAGCCTTTTTTTGTGATTGCTTATCTATTTCTTTAGGAAATGCTTCTAACTGTTGCGTTAAGACTTTATCATTAGCTAAAACGCCTGGTTTATCGCCATTATTTTTAAACACTGAGTTCATGAAGTTATATGGCATTAATGCATCCGAATACGTGCGATAGAAAATCAAATCATAATCTTTCTTTGTCCATAAAGTATCGTAATACGATTGGGCATCTAAGTGCTTAATATTTACTTTAACTCCAACCGCTTTAAGATTGGCTTGAACTTGTTCAGCTTTATCTTTCCAATTCGGAAATTCTGCAGTTTGAATCACTAGATTAAATGTTAATACTTGACCATCTTTTTCATACATGCCTTGCTTGTTGCGATGATAGCCTGCCTGTTCAAATGCGTGTTGTGCCGCTTTTTTATCAAAACGATGTTGCTGTTGATTTTGCGCCGTTACATATTGTACATCTCGTTGAAATAGGCCTTTTAATGGTTGAGATGATAGCGCTTTTGTCTGAATACTTTCACTAATAGCTTGTCTTAAATCTTTATGTTGCAATTGTTTATTTTCTGGATTAAAAGCTATAAAATGGCTGACTGTACTAGGATTTTCTGATACCGATAACTTTTGGGTAGATTTTGCTTGTTTAATTTGTGCATCAGTCAACATACCCAAGGCACCGCCAGTAATATCAACTGCCCCACTTTGAATAGCGGATTGACGAGCATCACCATCTTCAATTGTTTGGAAGACTAAATCATAATTTAGTGGTTTATTGCCTTTAAAATACGGATTAGGTTTTAACGTTGTTTTTTCTTTGCCAGCGTCGCCTATTTTAAACGCACCCGTACCAATCGCTTCTTTAAATTGACCTGTTACCTTGCCGTCTTTTACCGCGTGTGGACTCATAATTCGTAATGGCCTTACTTGTGTCAATTCATTCAACACTTGGTTGGATGGTGTCTTGAGGTTGATTTCAACTGTATGTTTATTTTTAACGACGACACTTTTTAATTGTTTGAGTGTTTCAACTGTCGTCTCTTTATTCATTGCTTTGGCACGTTCAATTGAGAATTTTACCGCTTGCGCATCAAAATCACTACCATCAGAGAATTTAACGCCTTTTTTCAAATGGAAACGATAAGTTTTACCCCCATCTTCAACCTCCCATTTTTGTGCTAATCCAGGTTTAAATGTTTTCTTTTTATCATACTGCACAAGGGCATCATACACAGCACTATAAACTGGCATTGCAGCATCATAGCCTTGTGCATCCAGCTTCGCAGCTTTTGCTTCAGTTGGCAATGACAACGTGACTTGTTTATGATTGTGCTGTGATTGCGAACAACCAGATGTTAATATTAATGCCCCAGTTACTAAAGCACATAATTGTCGTTTCATCATAATGACTATCCTTCTTTCACTGTTGCTTTAATCACGTAAGATTCTTGGAAAAGTGTACGCAAATAGTCACTCGGCGATAAATAAAAATCACTATAATGGGTTAAGTCAATTTCGTCTGGCACCATTTCCCTCTTTACGCTAACTTGAAAGCCTTCCTGAACAAAACTGTCCACAATGTGTTTGAGCGAATGATTTTGTGAAGGCGTTGCGCCATATGTATTAATGACTTGTGCCATATAATCACAACTTGGATTATCGGTTAAATCTGCAAACGTAGCATAGTAAACACCTTGAGGCTTTAATACGCGTTTTAACTCTTTTGCGTGTTGGGGAATATCATCGATAAGATACAATACAGACGTACTAATCGCTGTATCAAACTGTAGGCCAGTATCACTTGGCATATCGGTTAAGACATACGATAATGGTAAATCTCCTTTTAGCAATTCTGCTTTCTGCAAAGATTTTCGAGCTAAGTCAATACCTACACCTTGCTTGAATGGAACCTTTTGATATAGTTGTCGTAAAAAGCCACCTTGATTACACCCAAAATCCAAAATCGTTTTTCCAATAATATCTTCTTTAGCGATGACATCAATTGTTCTATCCCAAGCATCATGATGATCACGTGCCATCGTGTCATCATCTTCTTGTCCTTTATGCCACCACTGTTCATAACTGTTTTTCATATTCTTCTCCTTAATATTTCTTAATCGTAATTATTACGTTTTGTATTGTACTACAGTTTTCAATGAATAACAATGTCAAAATGGACTGACTAAATACAATTTATGTTGTCTGAATTTAATTAACATTTGTTCAAATGATGGGCAAGGCCTTTCTTAAATTATTAAAAATTATTTTAGATATATAAATGATACTAGAGTTAAATTGAATAGTCATTTATATAAATTAAGATTTTCTTTGTATACGAAATTTAATAAAAGTGTTACCTTTTAAAAACATCAATGGTATACTATTTTCGAAAACACATAAATAATACTACTTTAATACGATTTATTGTTTTCAGTCTTACATCATTCTATATAAGTTGGGGAGGATATATGAAGAGATTATTCAGTTTATTGCTCATTTCATCATTAGTACTTACAGCATGTGGATCAAAATCGCATTCAGAATCAAATAGTTCTGAGAAAAAATCGTCTGAAAGCAAGTCGGCTACTGACAAATCAGAATCAGTTGATTCTTGTTTAGAAAAAGCCAAAAACAAACCTACAGCTAAATTCAAAGATAATAAATTTACATCAAATAAATTTGATATTGAAATTAAGGAAACAAAGGTTGTTAAGCCAGATAAATATGCAGATAGTAAAAATCCTAATTTAGCCATTGTCTATAAGGTCAAAAATAAATCTAGCGAAAAAATTACGGCTAGTACGGCTTTTATTGAAGCATTTGACGTCTATAATGACACGAAAAACGTTCAAAAACGTTTAGAGACCGGTTTTGCTGAAGACTCAGACTTGTACAAAAAGTACGGCGAGGATATGCGCAATAACATTAACAAAGATGGTGAAGTAACAGGTGTGAGATTCTTTGAAATTAAAGATGACAAAAAACCTATTACGATTGAAGCCAAAAATCCTGATGGTTATACTACCAAGGAAATAGGCAAAAAAATCATTAAATTAGAACATTAATATAAGCTATTTAGGAGGCGCACAATGTCAAAAAAACTTAAAATTATTATTTCAGCAGTAGTGATATTGCTTATCGTTGCAGGTATTGGATTTGGTGCATATAAAATTTTTTCAAACACACCAAAAAATACATACTTACTGAGCGAACAAAAAACAGCAAAAAAATTCCAAAATTATTTTAATGACCGTTTTGATAATGAAGTTAAATTCCAAGAAAAGATGAAGGATAATTCTTATTTATCAAACATGTCTTTGAGTGCAGATGCTTCTAAAGAACTCATTGAAAGTATGGGATTGCCTAAATCAGTCATTGATGCAACAAAAATTACAGCTTCTATTGGTCATGACGATAAAAATACTAAATCATTAATCAAAGTAAATCCTACAATTGCAGATAAAGAAGTGGGTAATTTCCAATGGGCTGCAGATAAGAATTTTCAATACTTTACAGCACCATTATTTAAAGGTGACTACAAAGTTAAAAATTCTGAGTTAGTGAAACAATATGCAGAAATATCTGGAGAAGATGAAGAGCAGCTTAAATCATCAGGAGTGACGAATCAAAGTTTAAATCTAAATACACTTTTAGGTTCGACACAAACACAACAAAAAGATTTGGATACAATTATTAAACGCTATACAGATATTGTCTTCGATCATTTAAAAGATGATAACTTTAAAAAAGAAGGCAAAGAAGAAGTTAAAGTCGACGGTGAGACAGAAAAAGCAAACAAAGTCACATTAAAATTAGACCGTGCTGATACTAAAAAACTTACTTTAGCCATCCTTAAAAAAGCTAAAGATGATAAAGAACTACAATCACTTGTGAAAAATCAAATGTCTAAAGATGAATACAAAAAACAAATTGAAGATGCACTCAAAAAAGCCGAAGATGCAAAAGAAAAAGAATTTATTGAATTCACATCCACAATTTACGAAAAACATCATGAAATCTTAAAACGTGACATTACATTAACAGATAAAGATAACAAAAAAGTAAAAATCGTTGGTAACAATAGCATCACTGATGACAAACTTGCATTAGATTATAAATTCACTACTGACGATGGTTCATTCTCATTAAAAGGTAAATCTACTGGTAAAGACGATAACTATAAAGATAAATACGATGCTACATTCGATAACAACTACAATAAATCTACATTGACATTTGAAAACAAAGAAAAACAAGACGGTACAAAACGTCATGATAAAGGTACAATCACATTTGACAATGCTGGAACTAAACAAGACTTTACTTTTGACAACAGCTTAGATACAGATGTGAAAAATAACCAACAAAAACAAAAATTAACAGTTGGTATCAAACTTCAAGACGAGCCAATTAACTTTATTTTAAACAGTGATACGAAGTTAAAAGCAGACATCAGTTTTGATACGGATAAAGCCAAAGATATTGGTGAACTTTCATCTAAAGAACTTGACAAATTAGATAAAGAAATAAGCAAAAATGGCGAAAAACTATTAGAATCTATCATTAAAAAAGTAACAGATGATTAAACGTTTACGACCTACGCGTTAACTGTGATGAGCTGAAAAGCAAAGATGGTAGCGGGACACAATTCGTTATGAATTCGTAGTCCCGCCCTGGCAAGGTTGACTAGGATTGAAAAAAGCTTGGTATATTGGTATAAGCGATATTTTCAATCCAGTTAACTACTGCCAATTTAGAGTCTAGAGCCTAGTCCAAGACTCACATCTACTGCAATAATAAATCCCTACACAATCATATCGCAGTGCATGCTCACACGATGATTAAATATGGAAGGAGTGGTCAAATGAAGTCAATACAATTGTTTCATATCTACCACTCTTTTTTATTAAAGAAGTGGTATTTATTTGTCTATTTAATATTGATTGTCCTATCACTAGTCTTGGCTTTGACGGCAGTTCAATATGCCAATCAAGAAGATAAAGGTTTCCGTCTTGGCATTGTGGATAAGGATCATTCAAAAGAAACACAGCTTATTTTAGGTTCCGTGGGTAAAGGGAGTAATTTTGGGAAACATGTTACCTTAAAACAATACAGTGAGAAAACAGCTAAACAACGTCTATCCAAACATGAATTAGATGGCTATTTTGTTTTTGACAAAGGTATGACACATGCCTTTTATCATCAAGGACAATTACCTATCACAGTATATACATACGACCAACAGTCTACAAAGAGTGTCGTTATTAGCCAATTAACCCATTCAGTTTATGATCGCTTAATGTTATCTATGGGAGGTATTTTAAGCTACACACACTTAACTGAGAAGCCATCATCTCAAGACATGGTTATGCTAATGACTGATTTACTATTTACCGGATTGAATCGTGTTAATGCTTTTAATTACGAACCAGTAAAGGTTTATGATACAGGCAGTTACTATGTCGTTACTGGATACTTACTATCCATTTTTATACTTTGTCTATCGTTATTTTCTGTGCTCAAAATGAATCAAGAAACGGCATTGAAAGAACGATTGCAACTCTTTCACTTCTCATTTGAAAAGTTAACATTTGTTCGTGGTGCGATTGCATGGTTCTATTCAATGATTTGGGCAATCCTTGGCTTTCTATGGATTAACCATACATTAGACGGGTCTTTTGAAAGTTATAATTGGCCAACCGTAGCAATTCAGCTCACTTATTTCGTGACTTTCTTAGTCATGCTGCTCATCTTAATTGAGCTTATTAGTAAAAACTGGATGAATTTACTTTTAAAATGCGTATTAACGCTTATCTTTATCGTATTCTCAGGCATAACGGTGCCAACAATCTTTTTCCAACATAGCTTTAACAGTATATTGGCAACACAACCGTTTAGTTTAGTAACAAATCAAATGTTGGAAATCACATTAAATAACTTTATTTTAGATACACATCCAGCCTTTTATATCAGCTTTATTGCTGTGGCATTGGCACTCTGTGTGGTCGCTGTTTGGAGGTATCGTCGATGAAACCTTACATTCAACTTGTCATTCGAAAACAATGGCTACAATATGTTCTTCTGCTCATCATTATTGGTGCAGCACTAAGCTTATTATATGCCGGACAAAAAATGGCTAGTCAAAACTTTAAGATACCTATTGCTATTCAAGATATGAGTCATAGTAATGACTCAAAACAACTGATCAAGCACATTTCGGATACACGATTTGTTTCGGTTAAATCCATATCTGCAGACGATATTTATATTGATGATGCAGTTAAGAAAAAGGAAGCTATGATCAGCTTACAAATCCCAAAAGATTTTGATAAGCGCTTAGCCGAAAACCGTTTGAAGTCATCGATTCAACTCTATGGACGAGATGATTTTATTGGTAATATTGCATTAGAAATCGTTAGTCGTTCATTATATGAACAACAAATACCGCATATTATTCAAGAACACTTAGATAAAAATCATCACCACCAAAGTATAGACAAAATTAAAGAAGCCTATAAGAATAATACACCAACATCAAAATTCAAAAATGTTGCGATTCATTCATCAGCGAATCACTCGCTTTCGATTAGTTTAATATTTGCATGGGTACTCATGATCAGTGCAATTCAAATTGTACTTCATCAAAGATTAAAACAAAATGCGCCACTTGGGCGATTATTCCAATTTAATCACAGTCGACTCAAACTTTATGGCACTTATATCGTGACACATACATGTTTGCTTTTATTCGTAATGATGATGATTCAGTGGTTGATGCACCAGCCATTAAGTTTATTCTTTTATGCTAAATCATTCGCTGTTATTTTTATCTATGAATGGGGTATCGCAAGCTTATTATTTAAGGTTAATACACTCAGCCATAGATTATTTATGGCTATTGTCTGGTCAATCGTGATAGCTATTCTATTTATTAGCATTCAAATGTAAAGGAGTGAGACACATTGATCGAATTACATGCTATTTCTAAAAGTTATAAACGTAAACACATTTTTGAACAGCTAAATATGCAATTTGCTGACAATCAACTGACTGTCTTGCTCGGAGAAAATGGTGCTGGGAAATCGACATTATTGCGTTTGATTTCAGGGATTGAACAACCAAATTCAGGTACCATTGATTACTTTGGTAAGACGCTATCAAAACGTCAAATTAGAAATATAGTAGGCTACGTGCCACAGGATATTGCTTTATTTGAACATATGAGTGCACAAGAAAATATTCAATTTTTTAAATCATTGTGTGACAAACCTGTTGATGATGATACCATAGCCCACTATTTGAAATTATTAAACTTTACTGACATGAAGGCACGTGTATCTACATTATCAGGCGGGAATAAACGCAAAATTAATATTTTAATTGGTTTATTAAGTCAACCTAAAATACTAATTTTAGATGAGCCTACTGTTGGTATTGATTTAAAATCACGTTATGATATTCACCAACTGTTAAACCAAATGAAATCCAGTTGTTTAATCATTTTAACGACACACCATTTAGATGAGGTAGAAGCATTAGCTGATAACATTAAACTCATCGGTCAACATCCATTTTATCGAGATGTTTTAAATGATAAACAATGGACTTATGAACATTATCATAATGCTTTATAGTATTAATAAACGCCTATCACAAAAGGACAATTTCTAACTCCTTTCGTGATAGGCGTTTTCGTATAATGCAGTTGTATCTTAAACAATTTCAAAGTAATATTCTTGCCAATTGATTATATTTAACCTTCATTCAATAGTTAGATTTGTAAAATACTTATCTTGCCAATGTTGTGTTTTAGCAGCTGATGGATTAAGGTCCTCTTCCCATGTTGGATAGACACGTAAAGCCATTTTCCCCTTATGTGATGTTGTCGATATGATATGTTGTTTAACTAGAACCTCTCGAGGAAATACGAACTGTCCAAACCGTTGTCCATCAATAACATTGACGACTAAAAACATTGGAAATTCAGCATCTTGATATGGTCTGTTGTTATTATCGTCATCTTTACACCACATCGCAAAGAAATATCCTCGTTTTTTAGGTGTTTTATGTGCGCGTCTACTCATATAAGTTTGCCCTTTTAACTCGCACCTAAATGCTTCATAATCCGCATTCCACGGTTCTGTCTTGATTTCGATAGATGTATTACTATGATTAACTTGTAGTAGTTCTTTCACTAAAGCTAAAGATTGCATGTTTTGTAAGTGTTTTGTCATATATACCTACCTTTTTGGCATAACCACATCTGCTTTATGATGCTGAATCATTTTTGATTGGTGCCGATTTGATTTGATTACCATTTTGATCTTCTTTAATCATTTTTTTACCTTGCAATTTATAAGTACCTAGAATTTCGCCATCTTGATTCCGATAATTGATTGACCAACTATCTTTCGTCATTTTAATATTATCCCACAGATAATCTTTATTAGCAGGCGCTCCTTCAAGTTGAGCAATTTGGTCAAATAGCTGACTACGTGCATGTGCCATTTCAGTGCCGCTTTCTTTTAATTCGCGCTGTTTTCTCTCAGTATCTGATTCATCCATACGTGGATCCTTTTGTGTTATTTTAATTTTATTCTCCATCTCAGGTAATGAACGATTATTTTTATTCTCTGTATATACTTTATTTAAATCGTATTCATCTCCAGATTTCAAAGCATCTTGATAATTGCGAATTGGACTTTGTGTAGCACCAATATAAATCTTATCATTATTTACCCCTACTACTGTGCGATAGCTACCTTTATCAGGATAAACCATGTAGAATTTCATTCCATCAGGTGCCTGACTTATATTTTCATAAGGAACTAGACCAAAGTCAACAATTTGCTTCACATCATTGTCACCTGTCCCTTGTCGCTTATATTTGCCTGTTAATATTTCATTTTTGGTTAGTGAATATTTACCTTTTGGATCAGCATAAAAAATTAATGCAAGTTTCGTTTTATCTGATAATTGTCCTGCTGACGATTTAGTTTGTCCCTTATCTTCTTTATCACTGTGTTGTTGGCCTGATGTTTTATTTTGTTTCTCATTGTTCTCCGTTTGATGTTTAGATGTGTGCTTTTCATCTTTCTTATTATCAGCTTGTGACGTCTTTTTTTGATTTTCTTGTTGTGATGAATCACTGTTTTGACAAGCCGTCAATAACATGAGTGCCACCGAACTTGCTAGAAATACTTTTTTCATATTCCTCATCCTTTCTTTGTTTAATAACACTTTTTAAAATATATAATTAACTTATACTTTAAACATATCATAAAATGTATTATAAAAAAATATGGTATATGCTTCACATCCTACGCGCTTAATTCAACCTACTTTACATAACTTCGAACGGCAAACGTATGTCAAAGTTGAAACTGAACAAGAAACAACGAATTCAAACACTTTATATACAAAAAACTGAATAGCGCACAGAACAAAGAAATATCATAAACATTTCTACAAACAATGCAAGATGGAGATGAATTGTCTAAATTGACTTTGTTGTCAGTTTTCTTCTTTTAAGATTTACTTACTTCTTTGAATTTTTTTACTATTGCCTCTTTTTAATGTGGCCTTTAGAAAAGTCATGAAACGTGGGATAATATGAACATTGCGAACAATTTAATATTTGAAAGGAGTTAAATGATGACACCATCATTGAAATATAATCAAATTACAACTATTTTCTTCATCACCGGCATCGCTGTGATGTGTAGTTTATATACAGCGCTTCCTTTAACCGTAGCATTCGCTAAAGACTTCGATATTCCAAAATCGATTGCTACATTAAATGGTGTTGTTTTCTCAATTACCTATTCTGTAAGCTGCTTATTTTATGGCACTATTTCAGAAAAATTTGGTCGTATTCGTACCATTTTATGTGGCTTAGTGGGCTTAGTCATTATTTGCTGTCTGATTGGCTTTGTGCGGTCATTTATCTTATTAATTATTCTACGCGCACTGCAAGGCATCTGTGCTGCAGCATTTTCTCCAGTATCTATTACCTATGTAACTGAGAACTATTCACCAGTGAAGCGTGTAACAGCCATTAGTTTTATTAGTACAAGCTTTATGTTATCTGGTGTAATTGGTCAAAACTTAAGTGAAATTATTGTACGTTATACACATTGGCATAGCGTGTATTTTACCTTAACAATACTTTATCTCATTTTAGCTGTGGCCATTTATAAAAAAGTTCCTGAAAGTCCAGTCTACCACCCTCATATTCGTTTACTTAGCTTTTTCACTAATTTTAAAGCCTTTAAAACGAACAAAATGGTCTTACTATGTTATTTTGTATCACTAACCTTGTTAACGATGTTTATTAGTATGTATGATATATTTAATGCCTATATCACTTCAGATATTGTCGGCGGGAACCAAACAACTGCGATTAATGCAAAGCTATACGGCATCTTCGGCATGCTATTAGCTTTACTTGCAGGACGTTTAAGCGATCGTATCGGCGTCAAAAATGTCATCCTCACATCATTAATGATTAGTATTATATCGTTATTAGGTATGGCATGTACTACAAATGTTACTTTACTTGTGATGTGGAGTGTCATGTTTATTGCAGGAATTGCATTTTGTGTCCCTTCCGTCATCTCAAATGTAGGTATTGTAGTCAACGGTAATCAAGGATTCTTTTTATCTGTAAATACCTTTATTTTATTTTTAGGAACTGCACTTGCACCAATTATTAATATTTATATAGCACGCATACAAAGCTTTTCACTTCAATTTATTATTATCGCTTGTATTGGTATCATTTCTCTTTGTGTTGCACTTTTTCTACCTAAAACTAAACGCTATTAATTAACAATGGTATGTGTCTGGGGCATAATTATGTCTCAGGCTCTGAACTCTATATAGACAGTAATTGACTGGATTGAAAATACACTTATCCTAAGCTTTTTCAATCCGAGTCAACCTTGCCGGGGCGGGACTACGAATTCACAATGAATTCTAGCCCGCTCTAATTCTTTTACTATATACCTGCTGCAATATCTTTCAATATTTCTTCAACAGTAATCTTTGCACTGGTTAAAACAATAGGCACACCTGCACCTGGATGTGTACTTGCACCTGCAAAATATAGATCGTGATAGTCACGAGCAACATTTGGCGGTCGGTAATAATTACTTTGAGCGAGCGTTGGCATTAAGCCAAATGCTGCACCATACTGCGCATGATAGTCTCGTTGAAAATCTAACGGTGTAAAAATTGTTTCTGATACGATATGCTGTTTAATATTTTCAAGGGCTTCTATCGTTGCTAACTTGTGATAAATGATTTCCTTGATGCGAGCTACTATCGATTCATCCTGCCAATCTATTTTTGTTGTTTTCAACTCTGCAGTAGGCATAAGTACATATATACCTGTTTGTCCCTCAGGCGCTAGCGTCGTATCACCTACTGCTGGAACATAAATATATAATGATGGATCCTTTGACAATTGACCATTAAATATTTCTTTCACATTTTGTTCAAAATCTGCCGAAAAAATCACATTATGTAATAACAGGTTGTCTCTCAAGTCTTGATCTATACCAATATACATTAGGCATGCAGAACATGAATAATCTAATTGTGCTATTTTTTGTGGCGGATACTTTTTAACAGGGCTATGTTCAGGCATAAGATGTTGTGCTGCATATGGAAAATCAACAGTACATAATACCTTATCAAAGCGCTCAACAAGACCATTGCCTCTTATTCCATCGGCTCGTTTATATTTTGGGTCTATAATAATTTCATCGATTTGTGCGTTTAAACGAATATCGACACCCAAATCTTGATTTAAACGTGTTAAACCTTGCGCCATGCCGTACATGCCGCCTTTAATAAAATGCACACCAAACATCATTTCAATCATCGGTATAATAGAATATAGTGATGGCCCACGCTTGGGATCGATGCCAATATATAACGTTTGAAAAGCTAAGAGTTTTTGGATTTTATCATTATCAACATATTGTGCAATTAAATCATCTGCATGATTTAATGTCTTTAATTTAGCACCTTGCACTAATGACGTTAAGTTATAAAAATCACTAGGCTTACGAAACGTACGCTCTAAAAAATATTTGCGTGCAATTTCATAACGCTTATAAATATCAGTAAGAAATGACATAAAGCCATGTGTTGAACCTGGCTCGATGTGCTCTAACATTTGTTGTAATTGAGCTAGATCAGTAGGTACACGAACTTTGTCATCCTTAGCAAAATAGACATCATAAATATAAGGTAATTGTGTCATCTCTACATAATCTTCAAAGTTTTTGCCACATGCTTCAAATACTGCTTTATAGACTTCAGGAATCATCACAATTGTAGGGCCCATATCGAAAGTAAATCCATCTTTAGTAAACTGACTCATACGCCCACCAAGTTGATCATTTTTCTCAAACAATGTCACTTGATGACCTTTTGCTGCCAATCTTGCCGCGGATGCTAAACCAGTCACGCCTGCACCAATTACTGCTATATTCATTGCTATTCCACCTGTCCTTGATATTTCTTTTTTATACGTCGATAAAATTTTGCCTTATCTACTTTGGATACATACACGCGTTGATGTAATGTGTACCCTGCCTTTCTAACTTCATCAAGAATGCTCGCATAAATCACTGCAGCTAGCTCAATAATAGGTTGCGCTTGCTTATTAAACACATGAATATTCGACAGCGCATCATGGTAGGCTTGTTCTGCTATATAAGCTAATGCTTCCCACATCTTAATATAATTCGATGTCACACCTTGCTGATATTGTTGTTTAATATCAATATTAAAGTGCGCCAACCGTTCTTTACTAATATAAATACGTCCCTGTTCAAAGTCTTCTCCAACATCACGTAAAATATTAGTTAATTGTAAAGCTTCTCCTAATTTTCGTGCGACTCTAAACGTTTCTGTAGTTGGCTGTTGTGCTAAAATAGGTGTTAATACTTCTCCAACAGTTCCCGCAACCCCATAACAGTAATCTAACATAGCTTCATCGGTATCAAATTGCTCAAAATATTGATCTTTGCGTACTGTATCAATAAGCTTGTAAAATGCTGGGTATTCCATTTTAAATGTATGTGCGACATTTGAAAATGCGTGCATGATTCGCGCATCGCTTTGAAATTCAGGATGCAACTGTTGTTGTTCAATGGCCATAATATCTTGTCGTATGTACTGCAAATATTGTGGATCATGATGAACATCGATACTATCATCAATCACACGGCATACAGCATAAATCGCCCATACTGCACGTCTTTCTCTATCTGGTAAATAATCAAAGGCATAGGAGAAACTTTTAGAATGATGCTTCATCAGTTGATGGCAGTACTGAAAATGGTCATCTAGTGTCATCTCGTGCACCCTCCTTGTATTAAATATTTATAACATCACAAATGATACGTTCGGCCTTTCCATATAACGCTTCGCTTACAGTAAGACTGTATCCATGATGATAAAAACACACCACTAAAAAAGATAAATAAGATAGGGTGCAAACATAACATCCAACGTGAAAAATGACCTACTCGTCGATGTATGCGTATAAATTGCATTGTATAAAGAATATATAATATCCCCATGTTAACTTTAGATATCGGCTTTACTAACAAACTAAGTATTAAGCCTGATGCTGTAATAATCGATCCCATTAACCATATAACAATACTTGTCATAACCTTTGGCGAAGTTGCAGTAGCACCAACAGAAAAATGTTTAACCCATCCATGAACGAGTGACTGAATGCCATCTTCATACATTCGGAATTGAATATCTTGCTGTCCTTCATATAAATTTACTGGTAAGCCTTGTTGTGAATATGCTTGACCTAATGCGAACCCTTCAATAATATGATGTTTAGCTTGTTGATGTCCTTGTGTGGACTTATAATCAGTTGAATTAGTCAAGACAACAGGCCCAAAGGCCATGCGCGTAGTCTGCTGTCCGTCTATTAATGAAAATTGATTCGTACCAACTACTGTCAATGTATTAAATAGCGCCGATAAACTTTCATAAGGTCGTATAGTAGAATGATAAGGTTGGACACTTAACAAACCTCGGTAATCTTGTTGGTAGTAAGTATCGATGAGTGCTTGAATTGCTCTAGGGGATGTTAATGTCACATCGGCATCAACAAACAACAATAGTGGAGTTGATGCGTAGGTCGCACCTTGATAACAAGCCAATGACTTACCTTGCCATAATGACGGTTTATCAGCTTGAACTGAATAGACAGAAGCTCCAGCTGCGCGTGCGATTTCAGCAGTTTGATCTGTGGATCCATCATCCATCACAATCATTTCTACAGAAACGGTTTGTTGTGCTAATGACTTTAATAAGCGTGGTAAGCGTTGCGCTTCGTCACGCGCTGGAACAATAACGGATAATTCCAATTGTTTTGATGAATGAATCTTACTATGTGTCAATGGATGGCGTCGACCATACATGACTTTACCACTAATGATAGAAAAGAACGTAAATAGCATAGTTAATGAACTAATCCATTTCACTTTAGTCTCTCCTTTCACCGTGTTCGATAGCATTAATTTTATCCGCTACTTGTTGCCCGCTTAAAGTAACCATAGGCATGCCCCCACCCGGATTTACAGAACCACCAACAAAAAATAGATTATTAAAATAAGCACATTGCTTTGGAAACTTGAAGCCCTTATTTTTCTTTTTATCTGCCACAACGCCATAAATAGCACCACGATTAGAACGATAATGATGTTCTATATCTTCAGGCGTCCACATATCCTCAAACACAATGTGCGCTCTTAAATCATCTAATCCCATAGCTTCTAACTTATCCAAAACACGTTCTTTTAATTGCAGATAATCTTCCTGAGAGAAAGGTTGATTTTGAATATATGGAATATGCGGTAAAACTTTAATGCTCTCATAACCTTGAGGTGCCTGAGTTGGATCGGTTTTATTCGCATTCACTAAATAAATTGTTGGATCATACGGTAATATTTTGTCGTGAAAGACTTCACGATAATTACGCTTTGAATCTGCTGTGAAGAAAAAGTTATGATGTGCAAGCTGTGGAAAGTACTTATCAATACCTAAATGTAGTACAAGACCTGAACTTGCAGGTTCATAAATCTTTTCTAAACGTTCAATCTTTTTATCACTAAAATGCAGTAATTCACGATATGTCGGAATAACTTCCATATTTGAAATGAGATAGTCCGCTTCGACGCTTTCTCCAGTTGTTAGTCTCACACCTACAACTTTGTCAAATGACGTTTGAATGTTTTCTACACCTACACCAGTATGAATATGAACGCCTTCTTCACGCGCTAACGTTTCAAGTGCTTGAGCCAGATGATGCATTCCTCCTTTGACATACCACAAGCCTTGTTCTTGTTGCATATGATAAAGCATTGATAACACGGCTGGTGCGTCATATGAAGATGAACCAACATATTTAATAAAGTACCCTAACATATCTCTCAATTGTGGATTTGATACACGTCTATTAATAGCTTGTTGCATAGTAGAAAAATAATCAAAGCCACGCAATGCTTTAAACGGCCCGTGGTAAGTCAAAATTTCTGGTAAGGTATCTAAACCTAAGCGGAAATAGCCTTGTTCCGTAAAACGATGAATGCGTTCTGCGTAATCATAAAATGACATTAATTCTTGTCGATCTTGTGCTGTCAGAGTTGAATTATTATCAATAGTATCAGCAACATTATCATATAAATCTATCGTTTCCCCAGATGGAAAGAAACTACGCCATTGCAATGGCAATCGCTCTATATCTACGTAATCTCTCATTTCTTTACCACTGTGTTGAAAAAGCTGTTCAAAAATATAAGGCATAGTAAGAATAGATGGTCCTAAATCAAAACCAAATTGAGAGGTAGTTAGACGATTAACCTTTCCGCCGATATGGTCATTTTGTTCATATAAATCGACACGGTAGCCACTCTGTGCCATCCGAATCGCAGCGGAAATACCGCCAAGACCGCCACCAATCACAACTACTTTTTTAATTGGCATACACTCACTTCCTATCTGTTTTTCAATTTATGATAATAACGCTCGAGCTTAGGGCGATTATAACGTTGCACAATCATACATGGTAAATTTGCTAATAAAGCATATGTCATATGTGGTATTTTTATATATTTCGGCGCAGCAAGAAATACAAACATTGGTAACATCGCTATTCCATGAACAAATTCTGCACGCCGTGTTTCTATAATAAAATCATATATATCTTGCGCTGACGGTTGCGCCATTAGAGTCGATTTATTATAAATTGCCGGATTTAAACGATGTCCCTTTGGCAAATGATCTTTCCAGCGTTTGACTTGAAAGACATCATTCCAAAAATCTCCTTCACGTTCGAATGCGAATGACTTAAAACAGAAATCACACTTCATTAAAAATGTAGTACTTAAACGTGTTCCCCACACGGCAACCAACATCTGAAGCACAAACCAATAAATACCACTGCCTATGATGAGCCAAATAACGGATTTTTTACGCATGGTGTCCTGCCGTATAATCTGGATTATCTTTATTGAGTAACCAATTACCTGTCGCCAAGTATGAAGCAAACGCTGACCAACAAATATAAGGAATTAATAAATAACCCGCAATTCGATGTTTTTGATAGAATTGGACGGCGGTCGCAACAACTGCACTAAATAAAATATAACTGTCAATGAGGGCTGCACCACGTAATTTATATTTAAAATAAAGTAATGACCATAAGTAATTTAAACCTAACTGCAAGTAATATGTGGCTTGTGCTGCTTGATGCTGTTTTTGTTGTGAAATGATGTCATGAGCAATACCCATACTTAAATAAAGTGTTGGCCAGACAATCGGAAAAACATAGCCCGGTGGTGATAATGGTGGTTTAACATTTTTACTATAATCCCGACGTGCATTTTTTACGGTGATTTTGCCAATAATTTGACCACCGATTAAAGGTAAAGCAATACTACACAGCTTCTTGCTCACTTTGATACCGTTCATCTTCACATCCTCCTTTATGTTGAATAACGTAAATTTATAAAAGAATTAATTACATTTAGTTAATAATTCACCTATTCCCTTAAAAGATATGCATTAACCACTATATAACAAATTGGTCCTTTTAATATTTAAGGAAGAATTAAGCTGCATTTAGTTTTATTTTTATGTGTGTACGTTATGGTATGGGAGAGGTGAATAATATTGAAACGAATTAAAGTTGCAGATGCGCTAAGGGGATTTAGCTTATTAGGGATTTTTATAGCTAATTTACTTATATTTCAATTTGATTTAACTGGACAATTATATATTGATCATTTTCATTTAAGTCCATTCAACCACGGTGTTTTTAATATTATTAATATTCTTTTTGTAGGTAGTTTTATGCCTATCTTTGCTATGCTTTTTGGCTTTTCTATGGATAAATTATACCAATCCATGAAACGAAAAGGTGTTAAACGTCCGAAACTAAAACTCTTTCGTCGTGCTTTTTTCCTGATGATTATTGGAGGTTTACATGCATCTTACATATGGGGTGGAGATATATTATTTGGTTATGGCTTCTCTATGCTATTTGTCATTCCTTTCATTCATATGGGGAAACGTGCTTTTAAATACTTTACGCTCATTATTTTTGGATTATTGCTCGTACTATTTATTGTCATGCCATTTTCCGGTGATAATGGTATGCAAACAACACCTAGCAAACATGACACAGCAAATTATGTATCAAAGATTACAAAGATTTACAGTGAAGGTAGTTATTCAGATATTCGTCATGTTGATGAAACAGTTGAAGATCCAAAATTTGCTTTATTCGAAGATCAACTAGGGTCAATCTTTTTCCTACTCATTTTTATTCTTATTCCTTTAATGGAAGTGCCATTATTTACATTAGGTGTCTATTTATCTAAAAGTGGTTGGTTCGAAAAAGATGCGCTTGATTGGTGGTCCTCTAAATTATGGATATGGATTATACCCCTAGCACTTATCGGCAAATCAGCAGTACTCTGGGTTCAACATCCAACAATTGCTGAAAATTTCACGGAAGTGTTCGGTATCATACTCGCATTTGGTTATATGAGTTTATTTAAATATATGTATCAAAAATTACCACAACATTTTACATTCCGAGGTTTAGAACATATTGGTAAAATGTCACTGACCTTTTACTTAATACAAAGTGTGATTGGCACTATGATTTTTTATGGCTATGGCTTAGGACAATTCGGCAGCGACCATGTAACAATGATGTTTGGTATCTTTATTATTCTTTATGTTCTTCAAGTGCTAGTTGCTTCTTGGTATCAACGTCATTGGCGGTATGGACCAATGGAATATCTATTACGTATGTTTACCTATTGGCAATTACGTGTCGGCAAGAAAAAACATGCGAGACATCATTCCTAGAAAAAAAGTTTAGGCCAAAATTATGTATTAGGCTATGAACTATATATTGGCAGTAGTTGACTGGATTGAAAACACACTGATACCAAGCTTGTTTCAATCCTAGTCAACCTTGCCGGGGCGGGACTACGAATTCGTTATGAATGCTGTCCCGCCCTTTTTTTATTTTATGTTTATCCCTTAATCTTCTAATAATTGATATGGAATTAATAGATGCGAGTCATACTTGCCACCTGTATATATGTGATTTAAACCATGATTGACTGTATCTTGATGTTCATAGCGTGTCTTCATTCCTGGTACTGGTGTGCTTGTGCCTTTAACGACTTCACTACCCTTTATCACAACTTGTAATTGTTCTCCGCTTTTAAATAGCGTACTAGATGGCAAAATTTCTACTTCAACAGCAACAATTTCTTGAGGTGCAAGTTTATGTTCTTTCATATGGTGATGCCAAGGTTGTAGTGCTGTTGATTTTTCAATATCTAATTCTCGATGTGATACACGTAACCATCCAGTTGCCACTTGTCCATTTTCAATATGATTAAAATCAGGAAAATGTACCTCTTCTCCTTGACGATTGATTTTCTTTATGCCAATGAACAAGTCCATATCATCTGCTTCTTCTGTTGCTACCCATAACTTGAGTTTCATATTTCCAGTTATTTCAGTATTGTGAGTAAAACGTTTACTAAATCTCACTTCATCATCAAGTGAATCATCACTTAAATAGCTTACTGAAACTGTTTCTTCTGGTAACTGCGCTTGTAATGACATATCTTGTGCATTTAAATATAACGGCTTTTCACTCATCTGTGGTAATGGATATGCTGTCGCTGTGTTGTGATAACCCTGATAAAATTTATCACGTACTTCATAACTTACACGTGGTGTTTCAGGCCAATCATTATCAATACCTTTAAGGTAGTAATCAAAGAACGATTTTTGTTGTTCTAGTGATTCACGTGCATAATATGTTTCCCATTCTTTACGTCCATGAATTTTCAACCATTTATGCTGTGATGATGCTTGTTTAAATCCTTCAAATGTGCCACGATTATGGAGGCCTTGTGTAGACCAACTCGCACAGACAAACATAGGTATTTGAATGTGAGCTAATGGCGCTTGTTTAGCTTGCCAGTATTCATCAAACAACGGATGATTTTGTTGTGCAGCAATTAAATCTTCAATATCCATGTCTGGCCATCTTTGCACTAAACCTTGATACCAAAAACGGTAAAATCCTGTATCTGGAATACCACCATGAAAGGCGATTTCTCTATACATATCGTTCAATCCTTCCCACGGTATCATAGCTTTTAAATGCGTTGGATTTAGAGAAGCAACCCACCATTGCGTCACCGCTAAATAAGATACGCCATTCGTCCCTACATTGCCATTGCTCCATCGTTGTTTGCCAGCCCAATCGATGACTTGAGCATAATCTTTAGCTTCTGATAATCCCCAAGGATAAAGTGCACCAACTGATTTAGCACTACCTCTTAAAGCTACTTTTACAACAACATAATCATTAGGTACCCAAAAGCCTGGATCCGGTGATTCTTCAGGTGTAAAGCTTGACGTTAGAATTGTACCTATTGTTGGCCACATAGGTCCCATATTTGTGATTTTAGGTTTATTATCTTTTCCATAGGTATCTGCAGATATAACAACAGGAAATTGCCCTTCTTTATTTGGTCTAAATATATTCACATATAATTGTGTACCATCTTCCATTGTCACTGGTCTATCTTTTTCCATTATCATTTCTTGATTTCCATATTGAACACTATCAACGACTATATGATTAGTTCCTTCTTTAATCTGTTCTAATGGTGTAACTGTTAATTGTGGATTACCTAACATATCTTTTTCCATCGTTTGTCATCCCTTTCATGTTTCTGCATTTTAATTACAATTTCATTCTAACCACTGTATCATTTTTAACAACAAGCAGACCATCGCAATTTGTTTGAAAATCAACATAGGAGTCAAAACTGTTTATAATTAGACTGGAATGAGGAGGGAGTATGTGGCACAAGATCGTAGAATTAGAAAATCTAAACAAGCGATACACCATGCCTTTTTACAATTACTAACAGAAACGTCGTTTGATAAGCTAACTATACAACAATTAACTGAAACTGCTGATATTAATCGTAGTACGTTTTATAGTTATTACGTAGATAAATATGATTTATTAGAAGAAATTGAGAATAAACTCATACAAGATTTACAATATTTTATTGCTGAACAACATCAACAACAACACAACATCATGCTTAAAAACATCATCACCTATTTAATCGAGCACATTGATAATCATAGAGATGTATTTAGCATCTTATTTAAAATTGGTAAAGCATCAATGATTCAAGAAAAACTTTATAACCTTATTTATAATCATTTAAGTCAATATAAAAATGAAGATGATACGATTGAAGGCATGCCATTTTCTTATTATATGAGCTATGTTTCAGGTGCAGGAATTTCTTTAGTCAAACATTGGATTCAAGATCCGCATCCTATAGCCAAAGCACAACTTGAATATCACTTTTATCAAATTGTTAGCCATGGTGCAGCAATTATGATTCGATTTGACTCATAAAAACACAAAAGAGCCTAGAACATTGAATGTTCTAGGCTCTTTCTATAATGGTTAATTACATTACTACAACGTTAGTAGCTTGGTCGCCACGTTGACCTTCAGTAATGTCGAATTCAACTTTTTGACCTTCTTCTAAAGTTTTGTAACCTTCACCAGCGATACCACTGAAATGTACGAATACGTCATTTCCGTCTTCTCTTTCGATGAAACCAAAACCTTTTTCTGCGTTAAACCATTTTACTGTACCGTTATTCATATAGAATACCTCCGTGTGCTTTTGCACTAATATTTGTAACAAAATCATGTATAAAAAAGAGAGTATTCTAGATAAACACACTACAATTTCACGAACTTTTATTACGATAGACTAACTATAACGTATATTTCATGATAAGTAAAGCTTTTTACTAAAATAAATAATTATAAGTTTTAGTTATTTTTATTTTCAACTGGTAAAACCCTACTAAATCCTACAGTTATCCGCTTCACTTTGTAACTTATAATTTATCTATATACTAATCCACCATCTGTAAGAATAGCTTGACCTGTAATATAGTCTGAATCATCTGATGCTAAGAATGATACTAGATTAGCCACATCTCGTGGTTCTTGATAACGTCCTAATTTAATTGCAGCTGAAAATTCAGCAAAAGCTTCACCTGGTTGTAACTCGTCGTTATAGCGTACCATTTCAGCATCGATACGATCCCACATTTCTGTTTTAGCAACACCTGGACAATAAGCGTTCACTGTAATATGATCTTGCGCTAACTCTTTTGCTGCTGCTTGTGTAAATGAACGCACCGCGTGTTTTGAAGCTGAATATGTGCTTAACATTTCATAAGATTCATGTCCGGCAATGCTGCAGGCATTGATGATTTTACCTTTAGTATGTTGTTTTTTAAATTGTTCTGCTGCTGCTTGTGTGCCATAAACCATACCAAAAACATTAATATTAAACACACGTTGAAGTTGCGCTTCATCAACTTCTAAAAATGGACTTACTGCATCAACACCAGCATTGTTTACGAACACATCTAATTGACCAAATTCAGCTACTGCAAATCTAACCAATTCTTGTTGTTCTTTTTTCACTGATACATCACTTCTAAAAGCAACAACGTTATAGCCTTTACCTTTGAATTCTTCTTCTGTTTTTAATAAAACATCTCCATTAATATCTTGGATAACTACGTTAAAACCATCATTCGCTAAGCGTTCTGCAATGCCTTTACCTAATCCACCTGCTGAACCTGTAACTACTGCTGTTTTTGACATAATAAACAACTCCTTAAGATTATTAATCTATCTCTCACTTACTAGTTTAGCCTTAAGAAGTAAAATTACAATAAATACGCATAAAAACCAGCTCATTTTAACATATCTTTCAAACTTGTAAGCTGAAACTAATATTTTGAAAGATTAGATAAAGGCTCATACATATAACCATTTATATAATCAAATTATAATAAATCATTTGAGGTGAAGTACTATGACAATATTGAAAAATATCATTTCAACACTTTTCTGTCTCGCAATGGTGGCTTTGGGTTTATTCATCATCATGAAAATTGGTGGTCACTATTTCCCACAAGTTGACATGTTACGCACAATCAATGAATATAACCCGCTCTCTAATCTGGATATCTATTATTAACGGTATTCTGTGCGACTTACAAACACAAAGATTAAAGTAATTAGCACGCAAATATATAAAGCAAACCAAACATTCAGAATGGCAAAGGGCATATTCAATAATTGAGATACATCTTTGTTATAAACGGATAATAACTCACTCACGGGTGGAAAGACCCATAAGATAAATTTTAATATTGAAAAATTTTGTATCAGAGGTATCTTCAAAATTGAAATTAAATATATCAACACCAGTACTAACCAGCGATACTTTTGAGATAAACCTTGAATAACTTTTAACAATAATGTAAAAACAATTCCTAATAGCGCTAATGCTATGTGAATGTATATTCCTAAAAGAATATTAGAAACTGAAAGATGTTGCTCAAACCTCATCGTCACAATTGGATATGCCACAGCAAATAATATGAAAGGTATAGACACTAGACAGCTAAATACCAATTTACCCAAAATGTATTTCCTTTTCCCATTCAATTGGACAAACAACAATTGTTGTTCTTCGATATTTTCTAAATTTAAAATTATTGTAGTTAACCATGTCATGATGAACAATAAAATAATAGCACTGCTAGCAAAGCTTGAGAGAATAGGCTGTCCTGAATAAAAATAAAGCATGATAAGCGCAGTTAGAAAGAACATACAAGGGGCAATGTATTGATATGCTGTAATAAATTTCTTATATTGATAGATGACAAGACCGCCCATTATGTCCACTCCTTCACTGTTGTTATATCATATTGTTTATCTATTAATATTTTTAGAAGATGATTACATTGTTGTTGATTAACTTTTATTAAAGTACACGTTGAGTGCTGTTCAATGATTTCCATATCAAACTCTCTTACTAATTCATTTAAGTCTATTTGGCTAACAAATTGTGTTTCAATTATTTTATAACTTACTTGAGCCTGTTCCGTTAGTTTCATGAGACGCTGTGTACTTAATTTAAATTGGTGTGTGACTAATCCGTAATGCTGCGCTTCATCATGTGAGGTTAATATTACTGTTGCATATTGTTTCAAATACTTCAATATAGATGTTAGCACTGAAACAGATTGTTTATCTAATCCTGAAAAAGGTTCATCCAAAATATAAATGTCTGCTTGTTTTAATAAGCATTGTATTAGGTTTAATTTTTGTTGCGTCCCTTTTGAACATTGTTTAATCGGTTGTGATAAAAATGCCTCAATATGGAAACGTTGAATTAAATCATCTAAAGCGAAACAGCTATGTTGCACTTCATAAAGTTGTTCAACAAATAATAGATATTGTTGTACCGTTAATGTTATGGATTTAGGTAAATGATCAGGTGCATAACTCACTTGCCCATTAATAGTTACATTTCCCACTGTTGGTTTATATATTTGTGCTAACATCTTTAAAGTAACACTTTTACCCGAACCATTAGCCCCAACGATTTGGATAATGCTCTGATTAGGAAATTCAATCGTCATATCACTAAAAATCACTTGTCCATTGATAACTTTAGTGAGAGATTTCCCTTTAATAGCTAAGTCCATCATACCTTTGTCTCCTTATTTGTTTCTGTCTTTATAACGTAAGCTTAACATCATTTTCTTGAATCAAATTTATTATCCTATCGTGTTTGACAATCATATACAAGCATTCCAACACGATAAACGAATTATACAGAGATGACATCATTTTTGAGATTATAGCCACTTCAAAGTGATGTATAAACCTATTAATGTGATAAAGAGGACAGGTAATGTAATCACAACCCCTGTCTTAATATACGTCCACCAAGAAATTTTCATCCCTTTTTGGCTTAAGACATGAAGCCATAACAATGTGGCAAGGGAACCAATAGGCGTCATTTTAGGTCCTAAGTCAGAACCAATCACATTAGCGTAAATCATGCCTTCTTTAACTATTCCTACTACAGCTGCTTGGTCGATAGCTATCGCATCAATCATCACGGTAGGCATATTATTCATCACAGAAGATAATATTGCTGACATAAAGCCCATACCCATAATGCTTGTAAAGAGGCCATGATGTGCTATCGTCACTAATACATGTGATAATAATGTTGTAATGCCTACATTTTTCAAACCAAAAACAACCAAATACATTCCTATGGAAAAGATAACAATATTCCATGGTGCACCTTTGACCACCTTTGTTGTATTAACAACATGCGATTGCAGTGCTAATGCTAAGAAAACAAGTGCAATCGTTCCAGCAATAAATGATATCGGTATAGGTAAAAATTCACTTAGTATATAACCTATAAATAGCACACTGAGTACAAGCCATGACCAACGAAATAATCGATAATCTTTAATCACTGCTGTAGGTTCTTTTAATTGTGAATGATCAAAATGTTTAGGAATTGTTTTTCTAAAATAAAGCCACAACACAATGATACTTGCAAAAAGGGAAAAGAAATTCGGTATTAGCATTCTAATTGCGTAACCCATAAAACTCAAACTAAAAAAATCAGCTGAAACGATGTTCACTAAATTGCTGACGGTAAAAGGCAATGATGTCGTATCTGCAATAAAACCACATGCAATAATAAATGGGAAAATGACTTTTTCTTTAAAGCCAAGATGACGTACCATAGCTAAGACAATAGGCGTTAAAATGAGGGCTGCACCGTCATTAGCAAAGCAAGCTGCAACGATTGCACCTAAAAGTAAAATATAGATAAACATCTTTACCCCTTTACCATTAGAAGCACGTACCATATGTAATGCTGCCCATTCAAAAAAGCCAATTTCATCTAAAATTAACGAGATGATAATCAATGCGACAAAAGTTAACGTCGCATTCCATACAATATCAGTAACTTTAACAACATCTCCAATGCTGACCACACCTGTTAATAAAGCAATGATGGCACCCATCAATGCAGTGATACCAATATCTAAGCCCTTTGGCTGCCAAATAATAAAAATAATCGTCACTATAAATATAAGGATCGCTAGCATAGTTATCATTGACTTCCACCTCGCTCAAGATCATTACAAATACACATCGGATTAGATTGGTGAATCTGATTTAGCTGCTGTATTAACTGTTGATAATGTTCTTGATTTAAGCGATACATTCGCTTATTACCTTCTTTACGTACTTCTACAAAATGATGTGCAACTAGCACTTTCATATGGTGGCTCAGTGTTGGTTGCGAAATATTAAAGTATTTTAAAATATTGTCTGCACACAACTCATCACATGATAGTAAGTCTAAGATTTCTAAGCGTGTCGCATCTGCACATACCTTTAATTTTACTGCTAACGATTGATATGACATGGCTATCCTCCTTTATCCATATATAGATTAACATCTATATAGATAGAGGTCTATATGTATTTTACATAAAATTAAACCTCTCTACATTACCAAATATTGGCAATATAGAGAGGTCATCATTCATTATAATTGTACTGGGATTTTACCTTTAAAGTTCACATACCGATATGCTGCCATTACCGCTTCCTCATCAGGGGGGTCAACATCTTCTAATTGGTAATGTACGCCTAACGTCTTCCATTTATGAACACCGAGCTGATGATAAGGTAAGATTTCAAACTTTTCTACATTATCTAGCGAATTAATAAATTCTCCTAGTCGTATCAAGTCTTCTTTATCGTCTGAGTAACCTGGAACAAGTACATGACGAATCCACACGGGTTGTTTCATTTCTGATAATTTTTGAGCGAATTTCAATATATGGGTATTGGGTCTTCCTGTTAAAGCCATATGCTTATCATTATCAATATGTTTGATATCTAATAAGATTAAATCCGTATACTGCTGTAGTGTGTCAAAATGACGATTGAAAGCAATGGTATCATTGGCACAACCTGCTGATGTATCAATACATGTATGAATACCATATGCTTTTAAAGATTTAAATAGCGCTTCTAAAAATGGCATTTGAAGTAATGGTTCTCCACCACTTACGGTCACACCACCACCTGAGGCATCAAAGTATGGCTGATATGGTAATATTTCGTTAACCATTTCATCAACAGTCACTTCTCTTGATGGCTCATTAATCTTCCACGTATCAGGATTATGGCAATATAAACAGCGTAATAAGCAACCTTGCGTGAACAATATATATCTTAATCCAGGTCCGTCGACAGTGCCCATACTTTCAACGGAATGTATGTGTCCTTTAATCATTTGACTCCCACCCTACTTCTATTACATTTGTTCATGGAATGTACGAGAAATAACATCTAACTGCTGTTCACGTGTTAATTTAATAAAGTTTACCGCGTATCCAGATACACGAATCGTCAATTGTGGATATTCTTCAGGATGTTCCATTGCATCCATTAATGTTTCTCTGTTAAATACGTTAATATTTAAATGGTGTCCATGTTGCATAGCATAACCATCTAGCATACTTGTCAAGTTTCTATTTTGATCGTCATCTTCTTTTCCAAGTGATTTTGGCACAATACTGAAGGTATTAGAAATACCGTCTTTACAGCAATCATATGGGATTTTAGCAACCGAACTTAATGATGATAATGCACCTTTTTGATCGCGTCCGTGCATTGGATTAGCACCTGGTGCAAATGGTTCTCCTGCTTTACGACCATCTGGTGTGTTACCAGTCTTTTTACCGTAAACAACGTTTGAAGTGATTGTTAAGACACTCATCGTATGTTCAGAATCACGATATGTTTTGTGACTACGTAGCTTAGTCATAAAGCGCTCAACGAGTTCGACAGCAATATCATCAACGCGACTATCATTATTACCATATTTAGGGAAATCGCCTGTAATATCGAAATCAACCACTAAACCATCTTCATTACGAATTGGTTTCACTTGGGCATATTTAATTGCTGAAAGTGAATCAGCTGCGACAGATAATCCTGCAATACCTGTTGCCATCGTACGAATAATGTTCGTGTCATGTAAAGCCATTTCAATACGTTCATAACTGTACTTATCATGCATGTAATGGATGATATTTAACGAATTAATATAGACACCTGCAAGCCAGTCCATCATTTTATCAAACTTATCATATACTTCATCGTAATCTAATATTTCTGTATCAATACCTTTATATTCCGGTCCTACTTGATTGCCAGATTTTTCATCTTTACCACCATTAATCGCATATAATAATGTTTTTGCTAAGTTAGCACGCGCGCCGAAGAATTGCATTTGTTTACCAATCTTCATGGCAGATACACAACATGCAATACCGTAATCATCGCCATAGCTTTCACGCATTAAATCATCATTTTCATATTGAATTGAACTTGTTTTGATACTCATTTTAGCACAATACGTTTTGAAATTATCAGGTAAGCGTACAGACCATAGCACAGTTAAGTTTGGTTCTGGCGCTGGTCCAAGGTTATCTAATGAATGTAAGAAACGGAATGAGTTTTTCGTTACGAGCGGACGTCCGTCAATGCCTACACCACCGATTGATTCAGTTACCCAAGTTGGGTCACCTGAAAATAGTTCATTGTAATCTGGTGTACGTGCGAATTTTACAATACGTAATTTCATGATGAAATGATCGATAATTTCTTGAACTTCACTTTCTGTGATTGTTCCATTATTTAAATCACGTTCAGCATAAATATCTAAGAACGTTGATGTTCTACCTAAACTCATTGCTGCACCATTTTGTTCTTTAATTGCTGCAAGATAAGCAAGGTATAACCATTGCACTGCTTCTTTAAAGTTTTCAGCTGGACGACTTAAATCGAAGCCATACGTTTGACCTAATTCTTTTAACTCTTTTAATGCACGATATTGTTCTGATAATTCTTCGCGCAAGCGGATAACATCTTCTGACATTTCTGTAGACATCGTATGGAAATCATGTAGTTTTTGTTCCATCAAGAAGTCTACACCGTAGAGTGCAACACGACGGTAGTCACCGATAATACGTCCACGTCCGTAAGCGTCTGGTAATCCTGTAATGACACCTGCTTTACGACAAGCAAGCATTTCTTTAGAATACGCATCAAAAACACCTTGGTTATGGGTTTTACGATATTCTGTAAATATTTTTTCTGTATCGGCATCTAATTCATAACCATAAGCTTCACAAGCTGCTTTAGCCATACGAATACCACCAAATGGTTGCATAGAGCGTTTAAACGGTTTGTCCGTTTGTACACCCACTATAGTTTCTAAATCTTTATCAAGATAGCCTGCATCATGAGAAGTTATTGTTGAAGCAACTTTAGTGTCCATATCCCACATGCCACCACGTTCACGTTCTTCTTTAGACAGTTGCATCACTTGTTGCCATAATGTTTGGGTTGCTTCTGTAGGTCCTGTTAGAAACGCATCGTCTCCTTCATATAAATTGTAATTCAATTGGATAAATTCTCTTACATCTACATGTTTGTTCCAACGACCATTTTTAAAACCTTGCCAAGCATCAGTATGTTTATATGTTTCTTTCATACAGTTGCCCTCCATTTCTGTTGTAAGTGTTTTCAAGAGCATTGTAGCATGGTTATTGTGATTTTTTTCACATGATTTATGACTAATTTTCATCAAATATTTGTCTAAATCGTAAACCTGTATTAGTTTGTAAAACAGTTTAATGTTCATTTAGTTGTGTTATGCAACAGTTGTATTGTGCAATGTATAAAATGTAGTTTTGAACTATCAATCATTCATATAATCAAGCATGAAACGCGAAGCAATAATCAAATTTGACTTTTGCTCCGCGTTTCTTATGTCAGCTTTAACTTCTATTTTTGATTGCCAACTTTTAATCGTCTTGTTGGTTGTCTATTACTTTACCTGTTTGCGCATCTACTGTGATATCACGTTGTTCTTTACCTTTTTGTAACGTGATATCATAGACTAACTTACCATCATCTTTACTGAGTGACCATTCTTTAATCTCACCATCAAATGCTCGTTGTGCTGCTTTAATAGCTGATTTATAGCTTTTCACTTCGCTATATTTAAACGTGTCTTGGTCATCTGAATGATCTTGATCACCTTTTTCTGATTTTTTATGCTCGACACGTTGGCTTTTATCGTTAACTATAACCTCAGATTCATTATGGTTCTGAGGGTTTTGCTGTTCGACTTTGTAAACCCATTCTCCATTTGATTTTTCAAAAGAGATTTCGGTCACTTGCTGATTTTTATAACTGTTCTGAGCTTTTTTAATCGCGTCTTCAGGTTTCGTTTTAACTTCTTTTAATACAATTGTCCCCTGATGACTATCTTTTTGATGGTTCGATGTCGTGGTATGGTTATCTGATTGACTACAAGCACCTAAAAATAGTACCGATGCTGTAATCAATGTGATTGTTTTCTCTTTTTTCATGTTGTTGCACTCCTTTTTATGTGTTAATAGACGTTTCCCGCTGAACATCGAACAAAACACATTTTAAGAAATTTTATACATTAGATATTAAACAAATGGGAGCGTGATAGCACTCATTTTGAATTCGTAGTCCCGCTTCCAGCAAGGTTGACTAGAATTGAAAAAAGCTAGGGATAAATGTATTTTCAATCTAGACAACTACTACCAATATATTTGTTTAGACTGAGACAGCACACTGTGAAAGTGAAACCATACAATACAAATCATTAAATATAAAAAGGCACAAAGACGCCTTTAATTTCAAATCATCTTTGTGCCATTATCTTTGAATTTATATTACAGCGTTGTATGAATCATTAATTATTTAACAAATCATATTGTACGATGCTGTCAAGTGCTGCTAAAATCGCTTCTTCTTGTGTCGCTATTGGTGTCCAGCCAAGATATTTCCTAGCTTGTTCATTACTAACATTACGATTAATATCAAGTAATAATTTGCCCTCTTTCGCTTGCTTATTCACTTTTGCACCTAACGATAATATAAAATTAGGCACGCGTTTTGTTGATACTTTCTGTGCTAGATTTGGGCGTTCTTTCTTAATAAGCGCTGCGATTTCCGGCATAGTAATCTGACCGTCTGCAGTGGCAATAAAGCGTTTACCGTCTGCTTCATTATGCGTCATTGCACGAATATGCAAATCGGCGACATCTCTCACGTCAACAATATTTAATGCAATATTTGGGATGCGCTTCATTGACCCATTAACTAAATTTTTGACTAAATCAAAACTACCAGAAATATGGGCATCTAAAGATGGGCCCATCATTGCTACTGGATTGATTGTTGCAAATTCTATTTTACGCGTCGCATTTTCAACATAATTCCATGCAGCTTTTTCAGCCAATAATTTAGATTTTTCATAAGCGGATAAGCCCGGTTCATGTTCATCTGTCCAATTACGTTCCGTCGTTATACTTGATTTATCCTTATTACTAAAACCAACCGCACCAAAATTTGATGTCATCACAACACGTTGCACACCTGCATGATCAGCAGCACGTAAAATACGTTGCACACCTTCGATTGCAGGACGTATTACTTCTGACTCATCGTCAGGAATTTCAAAAAAGACAGGCGAAGCGACACTTAGCACATATTGACAGCCTTGCATCGCATCATCCCAATGTTCATCACTAGATAAATCTGCTTCGACAAATGTGAGTCGTTCTGTTGGAATATCATTGGCTTTCATTGTATTTAAAATATTTGCTTGTTTATTGATAGAACGCACAGTTGTACGTACGTCATAACCTTGTTTCAATAGTTCCGAAATAATACGCATGCCTAAAAAGCCGGTACCACCTGTCACTAATACTTTACTATCCATGCTCATAACCTCCTGGCTACTTCTTTTTAAGAGTAAATTTTAACAGCTTATCACATTATAACGTTAATAAAATAACTTAATTCACTGTTTATTTAGCAGCTCATCTTATTAAAATACCCCTTAATCAACATGACCAAGCATCATATCAATTAAGAGGTATCTTTTTTTATTTCATCTATTTATGTTGCTGTTTTTTAGGACCTTTTAATGGCCACCAATTTCCTTTACCTAGCGTGCTTACTACGGCTGGAATAAACAATGGTAAGATGAATAAATTATATATAAGTAGCCCCAAAATGAGTATTGTCGCAATTTGCATCAGTGTGAGCATTCCTGATGTGTACAATGCCGCAATGGTACCAACGATAATAATGCATGCTGTGACAATAACCGTACCCATTTTCTTCATCGCAGTTATTAATGCATTATGAATATCATGTGTGCGTACTTCCTCATTAAAGCGGTTGAGTAAGAAGATTGCATAATCAATACCTAATGAGAATAATATAACTAGGCTAAAGAATGGTGCTACTAAAAGTACGCCTTTTTCACCAAACGAATAATCAAATAGCACATTGGCGATACCCATAGAAACGTAATACGTAATGAGTATTGAGAACATCATATACAACGGCATAATAATAGAACGTTTAAAGACGACAAGTACTAAGAATGTAACTAGAGACATTAATATAATCACTTTCGTCATATCCGTATTAATCGTGTGGTCTAAATCTGCGTTTTGTGAGGTAACACCGCCGTATTCAATCTTGCTATTTTTAAATACAGTACCATTTTTCTGATTATCTACTGTATTTTTAATGTTATTTAACGTTTTAAAGGCTGACTTAGAATAAGGATTTTGTTTTAATTCTACATTGAGCAAGACAACATTACCGTGGTTTGCACTATATTGGTCAATTGAGCGTTTCATATCTTTATTATTCAGCATATCTTGTGAAATATACATACCTGAACGGTTAACACTATCGTCTTGTGACATACCTTTCAAATAGCTTTGTATTTCTTTTTGACCATCGATGACTTGTTCATTACCTTGTTGTGCTTGTTGCAAGCCTTGGGATAATTGACTTGCTTGCTGTGTAATACTTTGAACACCAGCCTGTGGATTTTGACTTGCTTGTTGCATTTGTTGCTGTACAACTTGACTTTGTGTCAATGGCTGAACCTTTTGTTGCATTGTACCTAAACCATTGTTAATTTGTCCTAATCCTTTATTGGCTTTCGTCAATTGTTGTTGAATTTCATTTAATTGATTTGTGGCAGATAATTGCTTAATTGGGGTGCCTGTTGGACGAGTAATCGTATTAACACCTTTGACATTATCGATTTTATTTATACTTTTCGTTAACGTTTCTAAATCACTTAACCCTTTAGATGTTGTTAATTTATCATTATCTTTGATGGCAATGGTTACCGGGAAAGCTTCTCCTAATTCAAATTTATCTTTGATAATATCTAATGCTTTAACAGAGCCATAATGATTACTTATTTCATTTGTATTATCGTATGTGATTTTATTTGGTGTGAAGTAAATAAGTGGTAAAAATACAGCTAAAATCACTAAAATGACAACGAATGCGTGTTTACTAGATAAATTTCCAAGTTTACCCCAAAATCGATTTTCTTTGTGCGATGTTGCTTTTTTACTTGGCCAAAATATTTTTTCGCCTAATAACACCATGATAAGTGGAAGTAATGTGTACATAATAATTAATAAACATACTACACCTACGCCGATACCCACTGCAGAGCGGAATAAATCGAATTGTGCAAACAAAATCACTAAGAAGCTGACAAAAATTGTACTTCCACAAATGAGTATCGTTTTACCGCCACTCACAAATGTTTCATAAACCGCTTTCGTCTTATCATCATGCGCGGCCAGCTCTTCTTTGTATCGATTCAATAATAAAATACAATAATCTGTACCAATACCAAACAATAAAGCTACTAAAAACGGCTGAATATATACTGATACTGGGAAATCGCAATATTTTACTAAGAATGCAATAATTGCAGAGCTAAATAAATAAGATAAACCTACAATAAACAATGGAATAAATGGTGTGACAACAGAGCGGAATACTACAAATAGAATGATCAGAATTAAAGCAACTGTTACAATTTCTGTTTTCTGTAGCCCTTTATCTGTCGCTTTATTAATATCATGTGTAACTAAATCATTATTAGTTAAGTACACTTTTCCAGGGTGATTGTCAATTTTATTAATCTTATCAGCCACTTTGACAGAATCACCTGTTGTCATTTCAACTGGAATCATTATTGTTTTTTTATCTTTTGAGACAACTTTTTTGAAGGTATCTTTATTGGTATACGGTGATATAACATGATTAACGCCATCTATCTTTTTAATTTCTTTAATAAAATGTTCTACTTTGTCATTGCCTTGTTCACTTAATGGTTCTTTCATTTTGATGACTGCAACTATGGAATTAGAATTTGCTCCTACGTCTTTCAACATATGTTCATATTTTTGTGACGATGTACTATCAGGAGGCTTAATTTCACCCTTTTCTTTTGCCAATTGAGACAAATTTGGTGCAAAAATAAGTGACAACACAATTACAATGATTACTAATATTGAAATCGGCCATTTAAATCTCAAAATTGTCTTCATTATCTCTTACTCCCTTTTTATTTTTTAGCAAGGTCATTATCTAACTAAGTGTTAACCATTGCTTTCTGTAGTATTTTCGTTTATCTTTTAATAGACAAATTGTCTATTATGTAAGATACCACAAAACATTTGATATTTCTCATTAAAAATTTCTAGATTTGCACTATAATAGACGTTTTTAAAATTTGTGTTGATTAAATTCCAAATGATAGACGAATAAGGAGGAAAACAACATGGACAAACGACAAAAACGGACGAATAACTATTTAAAAAAAGGCTTAACACAATTATTAAGCACTCAAAACTATTCAGACATTACCATACAACAACTTGCTGAAGCATCACATATCAACCGCAGTACATTTTACTTACATTATCAAAGTAAAGATGACTTTATTGTTTCAATCATTGATGAAACAATTACAGAGTTATTAGATTATGTAAAACGAGATTCATCCTCAGAAGATGCCATTTTCAGTTCAGAATTTAAAGTATCATTTTATAAGTTATTAGAATACATTGAAATGAATTATGAGTTTATTCGTGTTCTGTTTATCAATATGAATAATACAAGATTCCGTTCACTATTAGTTGAAAAGGTACGAGAAAATATTTTCCTACCTTTATTAGAGAAAAATCATGTTTCATTAACGTTTAAAAATGAAATTGCATTAAACTTTATTATTCATGGGCATTTAGGCGTTATTGAACGTTGGATTAATGACAATGTTCAATATAGCTCACATTATATCGCTCAAGTCATGCTTGAAATAGCTAACACTAATCCTTTTGAGCTATTAGGCATCGAGTCAGAACTAGAAGAGCGCTAAAGAAACAGAGAATAGAACATCCTTTTTAGAAAAACCAAGGAGCGGAACAGCATTCATGATGAATTCGTAGTCCCGCTCCTGCCAAGTTGACTAGGAGTGAAAAAGCTTGGTATCCAGCGTATTTGCACTCCAGTCAACTACTGCCAATATAGCATTCAGCGCCTAAAACATAATGTTGTCCCAGACTCTGGTTTCTTTATTGATAATACTTTGTATGATTGGCTTCTTAGGGAGAGAACTTCAGCCACCCAACTTGCGTTGCCTGGTAAACTTCTTCTCGAAATTCTCTTTGTTGGGGCCAACCCCAACTTTCGTTGTTCGTGGAAATGCTTGTTGCATTTCTCTTTGTTGGGGCCCCCACCCCAACTTGCTGTGTTTGTTTATTTTACTTTATATTCTTTTTCTATTTTTGATCATAGTAATTGTAAAGATAAACGCTATAATTAGTCCACCACTTATACATAGACTGATGACTATGGGCCGTTTCATCCCGGATACTTTAACCACTTCTACTTTTGGCGGGTGTGTTCCCGGTAAAAATGAACGTTGATACGTTAAATGCACATATTTACCGTGATTGATTTTGAACTGATAACCTTTGTGATCTTTAGGTACAACATCATATAAATCTTTCTTCACATAATACATTTTCCCTTGAATACGATGCTGACCTTTACTAAGCACTTTGCGATAATCATAATTTTTGAAAGCACGTCGAACCATGATATTAGAAAGTTGTTGACGCACATGTTTTGCTCGTTCATCAGCAAATGGCTGTACTTGAAATAGCACTGAATGAATTCTTAAGTTATTTTGTTTAGCTGTTAACGCTAAGTTATAGCCGTGATTGCTGGTACCTGTTTTTAAACCATCAGCACCCGCTAAACCATCAGCTTGTGCGGGTAATGATAAATTAGTGTTTTTAAGCATATGACCATGTTGTTTATCGGACGTCAGTCTTGTAATCTTCAACACTTTAGGATGTTGCTTTACTAATTGTTGTGTTAATACAGCCATATCTTTCGCAGTCGTTTTAGAGAAATGTTGTTGCTTGTATTTTGACGGTGCAAAGGGCTTTATTAATCTATTATCTGCACCACTAGGATTATTAAAATGCGTATGTCTCATGTGCAATGCTTGCGCCTTACGATTCATACGATGTGTGAAATCAGATGAGTTGCCATCAATATGTTCTGCCAACACCAACATTGCTGCATTACTTGACGCTAATGCACCTTGTTTTAATAATTGCTTAATCGTATATGTTTTACCTTTAATCAATGGAAAGGTTGTTAATCCCGGTATGCGTGACATTTTGGCATATCGTCCTGAAACTTTTACTTCATCAGTTAATTTAATTTTACCTTTATCTATGTCGTCTAATACTAAATAAATAGTCATTAGCTTGGTAATTGATGCTGGATCTACGTTGTCATGCTGATGATAGTCGTAAAGAATTTGTCCTTGTTGCGTAGTTACAATCATACTTTTAGGATTGTAGTGCTGAGCGATATGTTGCTTTTCCGCTTCAGCGATTTGTGTGGGCGTTTTTGCTGCATAGGTAGTTAATGGACTAAACATCATACATAAGCATAATAGAAGTACAAAGCCTTTTATTTGTCTCACCGTTTAAATCCACCTTTTTTATCTCTTTTCTTTAAAATATCATGTTATATGCTGTGACACCATTTAAAAAGGATACAACTACCCTTGTTTTTCTAATTACTTTATCTATCTAACCACTCACGCAAGCCATAATCGTATCTATTAATGAAAAAACTGACGAATGCCCTTAAAGACTTCGTCAGTTTTTGAGTATGCGTACTATTCGGCTACTTTTAAATAATATATCGCTAAAATTAAACACGTCGCAATTGCTGTAACAATTACAAAGACATGTCCTACATTGATAAACACGATACTCATCATATATGCCACAATAATAATTATAATTTGATAGACAATTGGTTTTACTATTTTTAAATGTGCGTGAAAATATGATGAATTAAACCATAGTCCTGCTAAAAATAGCACTATACTTACATATAATAAGTTGATTTCAAAGAAACGATACAGCTCGTTACTATTACTATATACAAGTGCTGTATTTAACATACCTAATGCAATATTAATCACCAAATGTGTATACACAAGTAAAAATCCTATCGACTTATGCTGGTGATTGATATAGTTTTCAGTGACTAGCCAATAAATCCCAAATAGACTAACCAAAATTAGAAATTGAAATATATAAATAATGTCAAAATGTTTAATACTAAAGGTAGATGCTAAACCGACAAGCACTTCTCCAAAAATAATTATCGTTAGTAATGAAAAACGTTCAACTAAGTGCATCATATTGACTGGTGATTGATATAAATATTTTCTAAATGGAATTAAGCCTGTGCCAGCTACAAAGACACCTAAAAAGGCACTATAATAGTGAATATGTGTCGGTAAAATAAGTGATAAGCACGACAATGCTGCTACCGTAAATGCGACGATAGCAAAAGCTTTACACGTTTGGTAGTCATTAGGATAACGCGTATATCTTAGCTGCACTAGATATTGTAACCCAATGCTCATATACATGATTGTGACACATAAAAAGAATGGGAAAAATGTCTTTTCAAAACTTGGATATAAACTATTCGATAGAAAAATCAGCACAAACAAATTAAACATCATGAAGCACACATCGGTCTTAGACGTCTTACCAAAACGGTTCGTAAAGAATGTTTGGTGTGACCATAATATCCATAAGATTAAACTCATCATAATATATTTAAAAAACAAATCGGCAGAAATGGTACCGCCATGTGTGTGTAAAATAACATGCGCAATTTTTTGAATCGCATAGACAAAAATCAAGTCAAAAAACAATTCATGAAAGCCTGCGCGTTTCTCTTCTAAATGTCGTTGTATTGGTTGTCTTTCCATATATTAACTCCTTTATTTACTATTCTCATTATAATAGCACAAGTTAAATATCCATGTCTGACAAGCTCAATAAGAAACGATACTAAATTTACAGTGCTGTGATATTAACTATTTACTCATGTTAAAACACTTCCTTCAAACCACGTTTGAAAAACTTTTTAAAGTATCGCTGCCGATGAATACCACGCTTAGCTGTTTGAAATTTAAATGTCGACGTCTCGTTTGCTAAATCATTCGCTAATATTGCTTTTCCCAACAAACTGTTACCAACCATGTCTTTAACAATCTGTGTATGCTTAATGCCTTCTTTCATCCCTACATACCAGTAGACATGTACTGACGCATTAATCGCCTGCTGTTGCTTCATAAAATCTATGAATTCCGGATACCATACTGAAGGGGAAATCAAAATGTATTTCCCAAATTGTTGCGGCATGGTATACAATGCATAAAGTGACACAAGTCCACCATAAGATGCACCAGCAATGCCAATATCCTGATTATTTAATGATACACGATACTGTTCTCTCACATAAGGTAACAATTGTGTCGTTAACCAAGTGAGATACCTAGACGCTTGGCCTTGATTAAGTCTTGTGCCAACTTTTGCCGGCCACGGTGTAAAGTCTTTTGTACGTTCTTTAGAAAGAATGCCGATAAAAATCATATCTTTATTACACCGTTTAAATAACATATCGCCATCATGAACAATGAGTGCAGCATATCTTTTAACCTTCTGCTTACCATAATCCTTTGGTAATTGAATGGTAATTTCAAAGCCATCCATTTGAAAGACCTGTCGACGTTTATTCATGATAACTCCCCTTTAAAATTCTAATAATTAAATTTATTTAAAAGTTAAATATATTTAAAATTATGCTATAATTGATAACGATTATCAATACATATTTTTTTAAATAAAGGGTGATGAAATGAAAAGATTTATCATATTAACGTTATGTACCATATTATTTTTAGCTGCTTGTAACTCAAATGATAATCATGAGCGCGCTAAAGATCATAGCAATACGAAAGCCATGCGAACAGTAACGATGGATGACGGCAATAAAGTTAAAATACCTAAAAATCCTAAGCGCATCGCTGTATTACATCCCACATATGTAGGTGCTTTAGTAAAATTTGGCCATAAACCGATTGCCGTACCAAAATTTGTTGCTAAAAATAAAGTGTTAAACAAGGCCACAAAAGGCATTAAACGTATAGATAATACTAGTGTAGAGCAAGTTGCCAAAGTAAAACCCGATTTAATTATTACGTCAAAAGGCGATAAAAATTATGGGAAATTGAAAAAAATTGCCCCAACCTATGTGTTCGATGCGAATCAATCATCTTATAAAGACACTACTAAAAAATTAGCACAACTTGTTAACGAGCAACATAAAGCAAACCAATGGCTAAAACATTGGGAAAAACAATTAGCAAAAGATAAGAAAGCATTGGCACCTATGATTAAGGGGAAAACTGCTTCCGTCTTACAACAAACACCTAAAGGCATTATGGCTTTCAGCAATCACATGGGACGTGGAACAGAGATTATATATGAGGGCTATGGCTTGAAACAGCCTAAAGCATTAAAACAAGCAACTCAGAAAAAAGTAGCAACACCAATCAATGAAGAACAATTCCCAGAATATATTGGTGATATTGCTGTTATTGCTCAACAAGGTAACAAGTCACCACAGTTTGAACAAACACAATTTTGGAAGAGTCTCAATGCTGTCAAAAAACATCGTGTCATTAAATTTGATGTCAGTGAAACACAATATAATGATCCTATTTCTTTAGAACGTCAACGAGATATTTTCTATAAAGCATTAAAAGCAATGAAATAGCACAACACTTTGGAACATCAATGTGACGGACTAAAGTTATAGCACCAAAATCCTTTCTTCGGTATAGTTTAACCATAACATTTGAATATATTAAAACTAAAGGTTCTATTGGTAGCATATGTTGATTTTATACATAAATCACCTTGTTCATTTAGTTTAATGAGGTTCATTAAATGTTACGAAAATCTCTTATTTTTTTTATAAGCATTTTAGTATAACTTCATATACAACTACACAGTATTGATTACAAAAGAAGCACAAAGACGATTTTTAATTTCAAATCATCTTTGTGCTATTATTTTGGAATTTAAATCCAATCCTGTTTTTCTATAAATGATGTTCAAACCGCTTTTATTTCAAGCTGTTTATTTAATGTTAAAAAGGTGGTCGCCGAAATGGATACTGTTACCAGCTTTTACAGCTATATCTGTAATGTCACCTTTCGTCACAATAATTGGTGTAATTAAACTTTTCGCATTTTCACCAAGATAGTCTAAATCAAAGGTTACTAATTGTTGACCTTGTTCAATTGTTTGCCCCTCTTCGACATGCATTGTGAAACCTTGTCCTTCTAATTGAACTGTATCTAAACCAATGTGAATTAATAACTCTAATCCTTGATCAGATACTAAACCGATGGCATGCTTCGTAGGGAAAATCATTTGAACCTTACCATTGAACGGTGCTCGAACTTCACCACTAACTGGATTAATCGCTATGCCGTCTCCCATCATTTTCTCACTAAAGACCTGATCCGGAACATCAGCTAAATCGACTACTTTTCCTTCTAATGGCGCAACGACACTTTCACTATGTGTCTCCGCTTGTGCTTTTGTTTCTGTTACAACTACCGCTTCGTCAGAGTCATCTTCAGCTGACATAGGATGTTCGACAACTTCACCATTCATGATTTGTTGCATTTCATGTTTGATTTGATCTGATTTAGGACCAAAAATAGCTTGCATATTATTACCAACTTCTAACACACCTGAAGCCCCTAAATCTTTTAATCCTGCAACATCCACTTTCGCTTTGTCATTCACTTCAACACGTAATCGGGTAATACATGCATCTAAATGTTTAATATTCGTCTTACCACCCATTGCTTCTAATACTGCATATGGCAACTCGCTTGCTGCTGTTTGTTTAGCTGAAGCCATTTTGTCTTCGCGACCTGGTGTCTTAAAGTTTAACTTCTTAATGAGGAATCTAAATATAACATAATAGATAACTGCATAGACTAAACCAACTGGAATGACTAGCCACCAAGCTGTTTTATTAGGTAATACCCCTAAGAGTACGTAATCAATAAAACCACCTGAGAATGTATAACCTAAATGCAAATGAAGTAAATATAGAATTAAGAATGATAGTCCATCTAACAGTGCATGGATAACAAAGAGCAACGGTGCCACAAATAAGAATGAGAATTCTAGTGGTTCTGTGATACCTGTTAAAAATGATGTTAAAGCTGCTGAACCCATCAAACCTGCAACAACCTTTTTATTTTCAGGTTTTGCTGTATGATAAATCGCTAGCGCTGCTGCCGGCAAACCAAACATCATCACTGGGAATTCACCTTGCATAAATTTACCAGCAGTCAGATGTGCACCTTCACGAATTTGATCAATAAAGATTAGTTGATCTCCTCGTACTATATGACCTGCCGCATTTTTCCAAGAACCAAATTCAAACCAAAATGGCGCATGGAAAATGTGATGTAGGCCAAATGGTATTAATAATCGCTTAATAAAGCCAAATAAGAATACGGCCAAACCTGTATTAGAGTCCAATAATCCTTCACTAAATGCATTCAATCCAGATTGAATCATTGGCCATACATATGCCATTGGAAACGCTAAAACAAATGACGTCGTTGCCATCATAATTGGCACGAAACGTTTACCCGCAAAGAAACCTAAGTACGATGGTAACGAAATATTGTAAAATTTGTTATAACACCACGCGGCTAAGCCACCTATAATAATCCCACCAAAGACACCTGTTTGCAACGTAGGAATACCTAATACACTGGCATAACCACTGGCAGCATCTTTTACTTCATTTGGGGTAACATTTAAGATAGCACCCATCGTTTTATTCATGACGATGTAACCAACAAATGCCGCAATCGCAGCTACACCATCACCACCGGCTAAACCGATAGCTACACCTAAAGCAAAAATCATTGGCAAGTTATCAAAGATAATCCCACCTGCCCCTGTCATCATTAGGGCAATATTTTGAATCACACCATTTTTAATAAATGGTAGATAATGCTGTAATGATTCACCCTGCATCGCAGTACCAAGTGCGAGTAACAACCCAGCAGCTGGTAAAATAGCAACTGGTAACATTAATGCTTTACCTATACGTTGCAATTGACCGAATAATTTCTTTCTCACCTTTCTAACCTCCAAGCAAGAACCCAATTAAAATAGTATTCATTATCGATTAACAACAATCTATTCAGACTGAACATGATGTATGGCCTAGCTAGATATATAAAGCACTAATGGTCCTAAAACATAAACATCACACTATCATCTGCACTAATTTGACTACTTTTGATTGAATTCGAATGAATTGTTCCCAGATATTTTAGCACGTTAAAGTAAGCGTTAACAATATAAATTTTAAATTTAATTTAAATGTTGTTGGTTTGACATAATTCAATGTAGTCATTGTTTCAAATAAATCAGTAATATTTCATTTTTAATGCTTGTTTCTATTGATATTTTGTTTATATATTAAATTTGCATAAAACAAATGTTATGCCATAATAGCTTTAAATTAATATAGGTTGGAGGGATTGTTTGATGAGTGAGTTTATTGCAGCCATTATCGGTGGTTTGTTCACGTTAGCTGGGACATTCATAGCATTAATATTCCAATTTAGAAAAGATGAGCGAGATAAAAGAGAAGATTATCATAATGATTTAGTCAGTTCATTAGATGTTATTGCGTATAAAGCCGCAAAAGTACGCAATAATTATTTAGATTTCAATTATTCCAATTTCAACAAAGACAATACAACAGAGATTTACCAAGAGATTCACACAGATTTCAAAGGTTTAGATAAACAATTACAAAGTTTAATCTTATTGATGAGTCATCACAGTGACAATTCTAATAAAGTGCTAAGACGTTTATTAACCAGCTATGAACCAGTTGAAAATCAGTTTAATAACTTTAAAATTTCTTACAAAATCTATACTCAAAAATATGAGAGTCCTGATTTTAATAAAAACAATATTACTTTTTCAAAACGTAAGCTAGACATTAGTATTGAAGATTTCATCGCACATATTAAAAATTTTGCAAGCGAGAAATATCAACATGATTTATACGAACCTACTTTAAATAACTTAGTCGACCCAAATGATGCGATTAATAACGATAAATACTATCAGAAATAATATCACTATAAAGAGAGCGGGACTACGAATTCATAATGAATTTTGTCCCGCTCCGTTCTTCTACTTATTAAGAACCTGCTACAATCACTTATGTCATATTTTATAAATGGTGTGTGTATGAAAGCATTGTTATGTTGCTATTTCTCAATATTCTTAGCTTTAATAGATGCATCTTCATCTGTTAATGCCTGTTTTAAAGCTTGTAGCGCCGCCGCTTTGGATTGTTTACTAATAGGTGCATCTGGCGCGATAGATTCAAATTCATGATAACAGCCTGGATATAAATGAAACTCAACGGGTACACCCGCTTGAGCCAACGCTTGTACATAATTGATGGTTTCATCTCGATATGGATCCAACGTTCCTACAGAAGTATATGTCGCTGGAAGTTGGCTGAAGTCTGTTTCACGTATTGGGGCTGCATATTTAGGTACATCACCTTTAATATTTTTCAGATACATCGACCAAGCAAATTGATTTAATTCCGAAGACCATACTTTAGAATCTAAAACTTCCTGACTTGAAGGTGTGGCGCACGTATCATCTATCATTGGAAATAACGGCATTTGAAATTTAATGTTAGGCCCTTTTCTATCTCTGGCTAATAGTGTTAAAGCTGCCGTTAGTCCTCCCCCAGTACTGCCACCAACTACAGCTAATCTATCAATATCGATATTTAATGTTTCACGTTCGCTAACAATCCATTGTAATGCGAGATAACAATCTTCTAGTGCTGCAGGATAGGGGTGTTCAGGTGCTAAACGATAATCTACAGAAACGACCACACACGGTACATGTTTAACATAACTTGCACATGTAGCATCGTTACCTTCTACCGTTCCAAAGAACGTACCTCCCCCATGAATATATAGCACGACAGGCAAAGGCTGTTGTTGTGCTTTAGGCGCATACACTTTCACTCTTATAGAGACGTCACTATCTGCATATGTAATATGATGTTCTGTAAACTGTAATGATTCATCCTTATAGGGGCGAATTAACTTTTGATTAATACCTCTGATGAGTGGTAATCGCGCTTCAGTAAAAATCATTGGCGACAAGCGCTTAAATGCCGGTAATAAATCTTTATGAATATGTTTCTCCATAAGTACATCCTCCTATAAGATGATCCATAATCTTGCTTAAGACGATTTGATTGTCAGTTGGTATTTCGTGTTGCAAGATACTGTCACGTGTTTGTTGTAGTACATTCCCTTCAATATATTTGTAGTCAGCTGCAACAAGATCTTGTAATGTCTGAGACGTTGTTTCTAAATGAAATTGCAAACCAATCACACAATCTTTATAAATAAATGCCTGGTTTTCACAATAAGGTGAACAATAAAGTCGTTCTGCCCCAGGAGGTAATGAAAATGTTTCTCCATGCCAGTGTAAAACGTCTAACGTTTCAGGCAAGAAGTTATAACGAGATGTTGTTTTTTTAATATTTGAAAATCCTACTTCCTTACCTGCTGAATTGTTATAAATTGTTGCGCCGAGCACTTGCGCAATGAGTTGTGCACCTAAGCAAATCCCTAACATTGGTTTCTGTTGCTTAAGCATAGCAATAATAAGCGCTCTTTCTTCTGCTAACCAAGGAATATCGTCATTCACACTCATTGGCCCTCCTAAAATAATAAGCACATCAACTTGCTGAGCATCGGGTATACGGACTGGCGTTTCATATAATTTAATAATATGCGCATCTAAATAAGCTAAACTCCCAGGGGTCTCAAATGGGACATGTTGTAATATATAAATCTTCATTGGCGTTCCTTCTTATCATTTGAGTATATAATCGCATCATTGCGAATGCGACTCATTTCATATTCAAGTATACCATTTTTATTATATGTACTTTGCGGACTGCATTGACAGAAACTGGTTGTATACATTGAATTATCACTACAATTTTACTATAATTCTAATTGATAATGATTTTCAATTATAGGAGGTTGTTTATGGAAACAGTATACTTAGCAGGTGGTTGTTTATATGGCGTTGAAGCATTTATTCGAACACTCCCAGGGGTTATCAATACGACAAGTGGTCGCGCAAATGGCATTACAAAATCTCTAGATGGTGAGTACGACGGTTACGTGGAAGCTGTCAAAACGGAATTTTATCCAAACGTCGTGTCCGTTACAGATTTGATGGGCTATCTCTTTGAAATTATCGATCCTTATAGTCTTCATCAACAAGGTCAAGACATCGGGTTAAAATATAGAACTGGATTCTATAGTGAAAACCCTGAACATTTAAAAGAAGCTCAAGCCTTTATCGATGCTATTGAAGACCATCATCTTATTGCAACGGAAGTCTTACCGCTGACCAATTATATTAAAAGTGCCGATATGCATCAAAATAGATTAGAACGCTATCCTGATGACTACTGCCATTTACCAAAAAGCTTAGTTTATAAATATAAAGACAATGCCTAATAAGTATTGAAATAGATAAAAGGTCTGGACATAAAGTTCTTGGACAAATACAAAGAAGCACTCAGATGAGTTGAAATTCAATTCATCTGAGTGTTATTTTTCTGAGATTTATGTCTCAGACTGTATTAATTTAAAACCTAATTTTTTTACTTGTTATTTAGTTCATTATCTTTTAGGTCTCTTGCCATCTTAGTATTTATTTTCTTCGCATGTCTAAAGTAAATACTTTCAAAATAGCTTGTTGCTCCGATGCTGTAAAAGATCAATGCAACTACGATAATCACGATAAAGTCATATGGATAGTGAATCAAATTGATACCTTTAAATTCTTTACTTCCAATAAATGACAGAATTGCCAATACAATAAGATACACGATAATCCATAAGCTACCACCAATTTGTTTCTTCGTATTTCTCCAATTCATTTTATATTCATAGAAGAAATAAATAGGTAAACCTAAAATAATAATAAAGATAACTTCAGCTGTTGTAGGCCACATTGCCCAATAAATTGCTAGTGAAGCCAAGACAAACGATAATGGTGCCATCACTTTTAGCAATGTTGCACGATATGGTCGCGTCATTTTTGGTGCCATTTTACGTAAGGCGATTACAGTTGTTGGACCAGTTAAATATGCCACAAGTGTCGCTGTTGAAATTACGGCTGCTAATGTTCCCCAATCGCGGAATAACGTTACCATAATTATGCTAATTATTGCGTTAAAAAGAATGGCAACACGTGGAATATTATATGTTTCATTCATTTTTCCTAAAAATTTAGGAATATGCCCATTCTTTTCCATAGCACGTAATACACGCCCTGTCACAGCTACGAATGATACACCAGTACCAAATGGCGAAACAACGGCTTCAATATAAAGTAAAATTGCTAGCCAATTAATGTTTAATAAAATCGCCAAATCAGCAAATGGAGAGTTGAAGTTAATACCACTCCAACCATGTGCATTAATCGTAGATTGAGGCATTGATGTAATAAAGGTACTTTGTAAAATAATATATAATGCAGCACTTAATGATAGTGAAATTGCGATACCACGTGCAATATTCTTTTCTGGATTGCGAATTTCAGACCCCATATTAATGATTGTTTGGAATGCGTTAAATGAAAAGATAATTCCTGATGTTGTCGTTGCCGCAAAAATTGGTGCACTACCATAAGGCATAAACGTACTTACAGAATGACCATAATTTCCTGTGTCAAAGCCAGACAGCATTAACATAATAACTGTTAATAATGGCACACCCAATTTAAACACTGAAATCAAACTTGTAAATGACGTTAAAATTTTAACCGACCAATAATTTAACAGTGAAAAAATGATGATGATGATATAAACTGCAAATAACCCACTTGTACTAATTGAGCCATCTTCCATTAATACCGATGTAAATTTAGCCCAATCCCAAGGCCATGAACTAATGTATTGTACAGCCGACACAGCTTCAATAGGAATAATGGTAACCAATGATACCCAGTTCGCCCAAGCTGCAATAAAGCCTAGCAACGAACCATGCGTATATTGTGCATAGTTACTCATTCCACCTGATTGTGGAAACATAGTGCCGATTTCAATATAGTTATATGAAATAGTTCCAATGACGATAAATCCAATCACCCATGAAATAATTGCTGCTGGTCCTGCGATAGATGAAGCTTCCCACGCTCCAAATAGCCAACCCGAACCAATGAGTGAACCAAGTCCTAATAGCACAAGTTGTGCCAAACTTATCTTATTGCTTTTATTTTCATTACCCATAATAACTCCTTAATTATTGTTATGTTTCATTTTTTAATAAACACGTAACCATTATACGCTACTCAAAATAATAGTCAAACTCAATTATTCATATAAATGTTTAATATAGCATTATTATTATTTTGAAAAATCAAATAAACAGACTATATTACAGCGTTCGTTTCAAGTTGAACAAATGTTTATCATTTTTAAATTTATATTTTATAAATATGGATTACCATAACGCTCACAATAATCATAAAATCCAAATTGATTCATATAGGCCTGTCGTTCTATATTGTCATTTGAATCAAAGTCAATCAACTGTTGTACAGCCGCTGTAAAAGGAATGGCCGCTGTACCATTTGCCGTAACTAAATGTTTGTCACGCACCACCTGCGTGGCAATAAATGGATAAGTTGGCTGATAATTTTCGTATTGGTCTAATAACTGTACCGCATTGCCGGTATGTCGATACGTATTCAAATGTCCTTGCCGTGCTAAATAATCTACAGCACCACAAATGGCAGCAATAGGTTTGTGTTGTTCAAATGCCTGTTGAACAAAATGATTTAAAATCTGATTGTCGATATGCCAACTTTTACCACCAATCAATACCAATAAGTCATACGCATTTACCGCTTCAAGCTGAACATCAATAAGGGTTGTTAAACCACCCATCGAACGCACTTCATCTTGGATAGATGCTGTCATCACTTCCCACGTATCACTTTGATTTAAAGCTGATGCTAAATAACTGCCTTCCCAATCTGCATATTCATCCAATAACAAAAAAATTGCTTTTTTCATATTTTCATCTCCTCTATGCTTGCAATCAATATTTAAAAATATAATTTGTATAACTTAGTCATATTTTTCATTATATATGAAAAGTTTTATTTTATACAGTTAGGCAAATATTTGAACAGTTAAGAGCTAAAAACCAAAATTTTACTGCTAGTCCATAGAATAGTATATAGATTTCAAATAAATCTAAATTTTTAAAAAAGGAGAGTCTGCTATGAACATTTCACATAAATTATTAATCGCCCTTAGCACAACCATTACTATTGCCTTACCGATTTCACAATGCGCACAAGCCGCATCCTACGTCGTTAACAATGAAAATATAGATAAAGATGGCCGCCAAGCTTATACAGGCAGCTATAACCGTGCTGCACTTAAACAGCAAACCGTGAAGCAAATGGGACCACAAAATCGCGAAGCCTTCAAAGAAGATAAATTATTTAAGGCACCAAAGAATAAACAACCGATTCGAAAGAGTGAAAACCGCAGTCAAAATGGCGGCAAACAATATAGCCTAAATGATCAGCGTACCTTTACAACAATTGATAATAGAACTAATCAAGATGAACAAACCACTGCTACATTAAAATACGATGGTAAAAAAGCCCAAGTGTGGGTTGCTGATCAATACATTACTGATAAACAAGCGCAAAACATTGGTAGAGAATTTGATGAACGTATCGACCCACTTATCGAAAACAACTTTGGTGAACCCTCTGATGTTGACAATAATGGTAAAGTAAATATCCTTGTATATGATATTAAAGATAACTATGACCAAACAGGAACGTATATTGGTGGTTATTTCCATCCAAGAGATTTATACAATGTCCGAGGATCAAACCACAGCGAAATCTTCTATATGGATACGTATCCATCAATGGGAACAGATCGTCAACATTTGAATGAATCACAAATCTATTCCACATTAGCGCATGAATATCAACATATGGTCAATGCCAACGAAAATCTATTTAAAGAACAAAGTCAAGAAGAAATGGATCCATGGTTAAACGAAGCATTATCAATGGCTAGTGAACAAATGTACTTGAATGCACCATTGAATTCACGTATCGATTATTATAATAATTCAAAATCCATCGCCTATAGTCATTCATTAATCCGTTGGGACGAACAAGGTGATACATTATCAAACTACTCATTATCTTACCTCTTTATTGAATATCTGAAAAAACAAAGTGACAATGGTGAACAAGTCTTTAAAGAACTCATTAATGATCCAGGTGATACGAATACTGCACTTCAAAATGCAATTCATGAACATGTAGACCCTAATTTATCACTTAGTAAATTCATGACTAACTTTAGAATCGCCCTTGTGAAAAAAGAAAATAGTGGACCGTATGGTTTCAAAGGAGATGCAGACTTCAATAACGTTCATCCACAACCAATTTCTCAAATTCCAGAGACATTAGCACCTCAAGGATCTGTGTTATTCCAAACAAATCAAGACTTCAACGTACCTAATGACAAAGACGAAGATATCTCATACAATAAAGTCAATTAATCACTTGTCAGAAGTTCATTAGCTAACGATTTAAAAAGGCTACACAGTTGCGTTTGTATGATGGCAACTGTGTAGCCTCTATATGTTTAAACAATCCTATGATTCAAGGCATGAGTGATTGTTTAAATTTCGAACACTATCGCTTATGACATTGTTGCTGATTCCAATTACTGACACTGGACACCATAGCAATGACAACAAAGCTCGCACATAGTAAATACATGAATTTAAATCCTAGCCAATCTGATATTGGTCCCATCAGTACACCACCTAGTGAAATACCTAGGTCTGCACAAGCAATAAATAGACCTAACAACATATTACGCTCAACTTTTGGTAAGACAAAACTTAAATAAGATGTCAGTGTTGGATAAACGAGTGCTTGAGTAATACCAATACAGACAGCACCAATATAGACAATCATTTGTGGAAGCTGTGGGCCAAACGCTATCACAACGGCTGAAATAACGAGTAATGATAACACACGTAGCATAAAAACTGAATGCCACTGTCCATCAGATGGTATGTATTTGCGTAAATAAAAGCGTGACAATACAACCGCTATCGCTTGAATTGTTAAGAAAAGTCCTGCATGTACAAAGCTATCACGCACCGCATAAAGAGGAATAAATGTATTTACAGCTCCAAAGACGATGGACGTTAAAATCATGATACAACCACTTTGACATAGTGCTTTATTTTTAAATAATTGTCCAAACACAGTCACTGCATTATACGGTAAAGCATCAATCTTGCTACTCGTATCTGGCTCTTGCTCTCCAAACGTCACACGATAGCCAAATATCGTGGTTGATAATGCAATCATTACCATGATTACTGCAAAAGCAGACATATGATGTATCTGCCAAATACCCACCGCAATTAACGGTCCAATTAAGTTAGGAATCATCGAAAAGAGAGAATATAACGATACGCCTTCAGCACGGTGTTTTTCCGGTAAGGCATCAATAATACCAAGCTGTAAGGACATTGAAAAGAAAGCCGTACATATCCCCTGCATAACCCGGGCAATAAAATAGCCTTCAAGTCCAGTAAAACCATATAAAATCAGTGCCAATGCATTGATAATTAAAATAATGCGCAACACTTTTATGGGACCTACACGAGCAATCATTTGTCCTGCCCAAGGTCGTAGCAACATGGCAGTAAGCATATAAGCGCCCATCACTACTCCAATAACTGTATTCGTTGCACCTAAGTCATGACCACGCAGTGGAATAAAGACATTTAAAATTGCATTAGCACTAAAAAATAATAACGTGAGTAAATATAATCTTAAAAATGGCCCTGATAATGCGCCTTTCATGCTTTTCCTCCTTAAAATGACAATTGTTTATTAATGAGCGCATTGGTATAAGCATTCTCACTACAATGTAATGCTGTCGTTGGCATCTGTGCTTCAATTGCACCATCTTTAAAAATAATGAGTTCATCACACAAATAAGTCGCGGCTTGTATATCATGTGTAATAAAAATATAGCTCAACTGTCTCGTTGAACGTAATGTCAGTAATAAATCCAAGATTTGTGTTTGAATTGACATATCCAACGAACTAATCGCTTCATCAAATAAAATGTATTGCGGATTAATACTGATTGCACGAGCAATGGCTACACGTTGTGCTTCTCCCCCTGACAACATATGAGGATATCGATCCATATAATCAGACGACAAGCCAACTTCAATTAAGCATTCACATGCGCACTCCTCCATCTCTGCTTTAGAGGGTTTGCCACATTGACACATCACTTCAAACATAATGTCTCTGACTGTTTGAAAAGGATGTAAAGACGAACTGTAATCTTGAAATACGGCTGCAATATGATGACGTCTTACTTTTCTTTTATATATGGGCTGTTGTTCTAATGTCACCGAACCATTGTCTGGCTTTTCAAGTCCTAAAATCATCCTACTAAGTGTTGACTTGCCACTGCCACTTTCACCAATAATTGCAATTGAACTGTTTAATGGGCAGTTAAACGAGACGCCTTTCACAATAGATACTTGTCGATGTCGAAAACCATGCGCCGTTCGATAAGATTTTTCAACATTTGAAATTTTAAGCATTGCATTCACCTCTCATGACGCGTTGAAAGTGGTCGCTGATTTTCTTTTTAGTAGCTAAAAGGTAGGACGTATATGCATGCTGAGGATGATAGAGCACTGCTTCTCTAGTACCTTGCTCAACCAATCGGCCTGCTCGCATGACAGCAACATGGTCAGCTACGTGATTAACTACTGTCAAATCATGTGAAATAAAAATCATTGCACAGCCCATTTGTTGCTTCATATCATTAAACGCTTCTAATACTTCATATTGTGTGATGGTATCAAGTGCGGTTGTAGGTTCATCAGCAATAATCAACTTCGGTTGCAATGATAACGCTAAAGCAATCATCAAACGTTGTAACATACCGCCAGACAACATATGTGGATACATCGACAATACTTGCTTCGGATTTTGTAATTTCATATACAACATACGTTCTACAAGAATATCTATCACCTGCTGACGTCCTAATGACGTATGTGCCTGCATGGTTTCCATCATTTGCTTTCCTACAGGTGACGATGGATCAAAAGCACGACTGCCTTGTTGCATGATTATAGCAATCTCTTTACCTCGATATTGCTTAAGCTGTTTGTCATGAAGCTTCAACATATCAACACTTTCAAAGTTAATCTGACCTTGTACCTTTAACCGGTCATCATTTAATCCAACAATCGCTTTACAAGTAATAGATTTGCCACTACCACTCTCACCTATAATACCTAAGGTTTCACCGCTGTTAACATTGAAGTTGACGTCGCTAACAAGCGCTTGGCCTGTCCATGAATCAATAATGTTTAAATGGTGAACATTTAATCTTGTCATATGCGTATGCCACCTTTCTTCACGGCCTGACGTCGTTCAACCATTGATAACCTTGGATCAATCGCAAGTTGTATTGCATCCGATAAAAAATTAAACGCCATTACAATGATGACAATCGCTATTGCTGGCGCAAACATCATTTCTGGATGTGTAAACATCACTTTTCGAGCCTCATTTAACATCATTCCCCACTCAGCAGTTGGCGCTTTAACGCCTAAGCCTAAAAATGAAAAGCCAGATATTTGTAAAATCATCGAACACATAGAACTACTTGATATAATAGCAATATCAGCTAAAGTCAAAGGCATAATATGCTTATGAATAATCTTAAAATGACTCATACCAATTGTTTTCGCAAATTGTACATGATGCGCAGTCGTGTATTGCATCACACTCGTTCGAATAACCCGGCAAAACCATGCCCAACGTGTCAAAATAAATGCCAGAATAATATTTTCTGTACCCATGCCAAACATAGCAATAAGCGCTAATGTTACAACATAGCTTGGAAATGCCAGCATAACATCGCATAAGCGCATGATAAGCGCATCGATATATCCTCGGAAATAGCCAGCAATAAATCCAAGCACAGCACCAATAACAACAGAACAAATCAGTGCCACAAAAACATACAACAAGCTTGGTCTAATTGCATAAATCAAACGTGTTAAAATATCACGTCCTAAATGATCCGTACCCAGTAGATGTTGCCAACTGATACTGGCATATTTATGCGCTGTATCAATGTGGTTGGGATCATACCAAGTCACTAAAGGAGCTAATACGCCTAACAACACATATCCCAAAATAATGACTAAGGCTAAAACGGCACCTTTATCATGTAACAAACGCTTCATTACGAGCATGATATATCCTCCCTTAACCTTGGATTCAATAAGGCATTGATAATATCTGCTAACGTGTTAAAGACAATAAATAAAATCGCGACAATTAACACATAAGCTTGAATGATTGGAAAATCATGTTCCAATATAGCTTTTAAACTAAGTTGTCCCAATCCAGGCCAAGCAAAGATATATTCAATTACAACCAGTCCACCCATAATCATTGGAATAGACATACAAAATATAGATACAGCTACTTGTAACGCATTGCGTAATACGTGACAAATTAGTTTCTTTGTAGATATTCCACATGCCCTTAAGTACAGCACATAATCCTCATTTAGTTGTTCAATCATCGAGCGACGTACATTTCTAAAATAGATACCAGCATAGGCAATTGTAATCACTAATACAGGTAAGACATAACTTTCTGGGCCTGTTAACCCTGACGTCGGCAATAGATTTAGTTTAACCGAGATATAAATAACGAATATTGAGGCAATCCAATATGACGGTAATGCCGTAAGTACAAAGGCCATCGAACGTATGCTACGATCAATCAGTGTGCCTCGTGTCAAAGCACTAATCACACCAAAGATAATAGATGTCATGATAACCATAACACTAGATATTAATGTTAATTTCAATGTATTGATAAACGCTGGCGTGATTCTACTTGCAACGGGATCACCAGTAATGTAACTTGTGCCAAAATTTAATTGCAGCGCCTGTATTAGCCAATTTTTATACTGAATAAGCAATGGCTGATCTAAGCCATATTTCGCTTTCGTTTCAGCAATAAGTTGTGGTGTGACATGAGGTACGCCTTGCGCATGTAAAATCGTGACAGCTGGGTTTTCATCAGTCAAATAGGTCAGTAGAAACGTTAAAAAACTCACAACAAGCATCAAAGGAACCATCAACGCTATACGTTTTATAATAAATTTGACCATAATGACGCTCCTTTATTTATATTGCATCTCGTTAAATGGTAATTCATATTGTGATTGGGTAAATGAAACCTTTTCTAAATCTTTTGGTGCGACGACAGTCATTCTTCCGTGAGAAATTGGAATGAAAATGCCTTCATCATCCATTTGTTTCAAAATGTGTTGATATTTAGCAGAACGCTGTTTATCATTTTGCATCTTAAATGCAGCGTCTATATCACGATATAATGCATCTTTGTGCGCAATACCTGATGTCGCACTTTCATAACCATTTTTCGCTTTAAATGCAGCAATTGTACTTTGCGGGTCATATAATAAGCCCCATGTTTGGTTAAACATTAAATCATAGTCACCTGAAGTTCGGCGTTCCGCAACTTTATCAGACGTTTCACCATTAATATTTAGCTTAATACCCACCTTTTTAAATTCTGCTTGTAAAAATTCTGCTTGTTCCTTTTGACTTGATGAACCTTTGTCATAGTACAAGGCTAGTTCAAGTGCCTTACCCTCTTTTTCACGAATACTACCCTCTTTAGACGATGCTTTCCAACCCGCTTTATCTAATAATTGTTGTGCTTTATGCGTATCAAATTGACGTGTAGGTATATTAAAGTTAATGTCAGTGACATTTTTTGCAAACAATTGTGTGGCTGGCTTTTCTTGTTTATCTAAAATATCTGTCGCAATCTTATTTCTATTTACTAAGTGACCTAGCGCTTGACGTACCGTTTTATCTTTTACAGCACTATCTTTACTACCTGAATTAACAACTAGCATTTTTGTGTTCATTGCTTGGCTGCGTTTCACTTGATAATTTCCGGTATCTTTAAGCTGTTTTAGTGAATCTTTGTCTAAACTATCTGTACCTCGATCGTCGGTGAATGCAAAGTTAGTTTCACCTTTTTTCATTGATAAGAATGCCGTCTCCCCAGCAGGCATCACTTTAGCCTGTACTTGATTTAATTTTGGCTTAGTGCCCCAATAGTCATTATTTTTATTGAAGTTAGCCTGCTCATCTTTTTTATGTTTGCCCATTTTAAAAGGTCCGGTACCATCAAAGGCTTTCACACCATCTTTTGTTGTACCATTTTTAAAATCTTTCGGTGATACAAACACATATGGTCTTGGCATCGCAAGCTCAGCTAACGCAGGTTGATATGCTTCTTTTAAATGAAGTTGAACCGTATATGTATCTTTAACTTTCACATCATCAATCAATGTTGATAATTTTAGCCAGGCATGTAATTTCTTATTTTGCTGTACAGCATCTATATTTTTCTTTACCGCTTCAGCATCAAATTTTGTACCATCATGAAACTTAACATCATCACGCAAATGGAAAGTGTAGGTCTTACCATCAGCAGATATATCCCATTTCTTTGCCAATAATGGCTTGATACCATCTTTCGTGTTACGTACTAACGGCTCATACAACATACTTTCTGCCGACATAGAACCACCATATACATGTGGGTTCATATCCCCAATATCTTTAACCGTTGTATAACTCAACGTCTTCTCTGATTTCTTATTCTCTAAAGCTTTGTTATCACTGCACCCCGCCAAAATCATCCCAGATGCAAGCAACGTGACTGTTATTTTACTAAGTTTATTCATTTCTTTGCCTCTTTCTATGTTGAAAATGATTATTTCATTCCTAATCTTTTAAAACGAAATGATTCTTATTAACAATTATTAATATTTTCTATGCACTTGTCAATCATTATTAAAATAATTTAATATTTTATTGTTTTAATTCCTTTAGGGCCGATAGAGGTAGTCAGATTTCACATGGTTCAATCTTGTAGGTAGATATTTCTAAAAATATAACTATCGCTTTTCATTTTGTCCCTTTTAGATAAGCATTCTTTAATAAATTTAGTTTTATGCTATTATGCTTACTAAAAGTGATAATACTCGTTATATAGATTTCAATTTGACTATACAAAATATGCATGCAGCATCAAGGTAGACAACCCGAAGTCTTACCCATTGCTATATTATTTATTGCAGTTAAGCCATATAGAAACCTAAATTAGAAAAAAAGACTGCGAACTTAGTTAAGTTCACAGTCAGTATCATTTTGATAGATGTGTCATGTTAACGATATTTATGACAGATTATATCCATTATAAATAGTTCTCAGCATACTCTAATCTAAAATGTTCATTCGTTTCTTTCTCTTTCTTAAATTCTTTTTCCGTTAGTTTCGTAATATTTTCCACAGCATAGCGCAACTTTTTGGCAAGCTGTTCTACTTCCCCTTTATTTTGCGCCACAACAAAGACCGTTAAAATATTTTCATCAACTATATCTTTATGATGTTGATAGTCTAATCTATAAAATTTCATAGTACCGCCCCCCTTTTGTATATATACCCCTCATATTTTAAAACTTATCATGAAATTTTAAAAAAGCTTGGGACATCAATCACAAAATATTTTAGTTTCTATTTGTTAAAATACCTATGTAACAGTAATAAGGCTGCTACACAGGTACGCATGGTATATCTTTTCTATTCTACTTCAACATTTTTCCCTACAGGTTCCCATTTGATTGCGCTTGTAATAATTAATCCAACTAATGGTACGATACTTAAGATTAACATGGTGTTGGTAAGGCCTACTGCAGCTAGAATAATAGGGAAAATAAATGTCCCAATAATACTTCCCGTACGACTGACTGCTTCGACAAATCCAGTTGCTTGCGACCGCAAATATGTAGGAAATGATAACGCGCCAATGGTTTTCCCTTGTGTCCCTGGCCCACCTGAATGTCCGAATAAAAATAAAGCAATAAGAAATGTATTTAAGATCATTGGTAATAAATGATAGAAGACACCTGTCATGACCATCGCAATTAATACTAATGCAAAACCAATGATTGTTAGTTTACGTGTGCCTAAGCGATAAGTTAATTGTGCACCAAAGTATGCTCCTACAATACCTGCAATATTAACAATCGCCGTACCTAGTAAAACACCTAATTTTTCTTTACTAATAATGTACGTAGCTATAATAGGAATATATAAACCAACGGCATAATATTGCATGCCTTGAAGTGTTGATATAGCTGTTGCTAATAATAATCTTTTACCATATTTAGGTTGAAACAATGCGCGTGCTGATGGCTGTCGTTCTTGAGAGCTAACGTCATTCGTCTGATTAGATGCTAATTGAATATCGACATGATACTTTTGACGAATATAGTCGGCTGCTTGACCTAATGAGTAGTGGTTAATCATCCACGTTGGACTCTCATGTAAGAATTTTAACCTTAATAGATAAAGCACTAAAGCTATAATAGCACCAAATCCAACTGCTACACGCCATAGATGACTACCTGTACCCATTAAGAAGAATGCAATCACACATAGTGATGACGTAACAATGGCAACATACCATACGACTTGCCAATAATTGACGTTACGACCTTTTTGCGCGCGATTACTTATTTCTGCAATAAAGGTAAAGGCAACTGGGCTGTCCATTCCAATTGCCATCCCCATTAGAAAACGGCAAAGCAATAAGATTGTTAAATTTGGAGATAAAGCTGCACCTAAAGAAGTGATTACTAGCGCTAATAACGATATCGATAAAATACGTTTGCGCCCAAATCGATGTGCGAAGACACCACCAAAAATAGCACCAATCAAAGCACCAATGGGTAAAGACGTCATAACCGTGGATAACATTGTTGGAGATAAATGAAATTGTTGCGTAAGTTGATCCGTCATTGTGCCTAGAATCGTAATATCATAAGCATCTAGAAAAATCGTTCCTAAAATCATAAATAATAACATTTTGGATGTATATTGTTCATCTGCATGATCAATAATACGAAATAAATCCTCTTTTGACTTTACAATTTCCACATGTATCATTCCCTTAAATTATGATTAATTTAAGCGTACGCAACGATTTTTAAGTCCAGATGAATTGAACATTAACATTCCGTTAAGATGAACAAGTGTCTACTGAGAATCAACTGTATGAGCGATATATTATCGTGCCAATTTTAACAATACGTTTAATGTTGTAACAACACCGTCTTGATTATGATTAAGTGCAATAAGGTTTGCTTTTTCTTTTAGCTCTGGATAGGCATTATCCATCGCCACTTTATAGGCTGCATTTTCAAATAAAGGCATATCATTATATCCATCGCCAAAGACAATCGTCTCATCGGCAGGAATATTAAGCAGACTCTGTAAAAATTGAATTGTCGTACCTTTGTCAACAGCTTTATCAGTAATATCAATCCAACTTTCTTCTGCAGCTACAATATACAAGTCATCTTGGAATTCTGCTAAATCATTGACGTGGTTAAAACATTGCGCTTTGTGATCATAAATCGTAATTTTTAATATTGGTGCAGTCAAATTAGCCAAGTCATCCACAAAAGTGACCTGTTCATATGAACCAAAGACCATTGACTTATCTTGGTCTCTCACGCTATTTTCTACATAGGCCGTTTCCGGTGTACAAACAATGATAGTAAGCTCTGGATCTATCTTTTTAATTTTATTGATCAATTGTTGACCTACTGCTGAATCTAATGTTTTCGTATAGATATTCTCCCCGTTCAACTGAATACGTGTCGCACTGTCACCAATAATAAATAAATCTTGTGACAAATCTCCCACAACTGCTTCTACACGTTCCACCTGCTTCCCAGTACAAAATGCAAAACGGATACCTCGGGCTTTCATTGGCGCTAGTAATGCTTGAAAATGCGCTTTATTAAACGTACCTTGTGCATTTAAAAACGTGCCATCCATATCTGTCACAACTAATTTAAACATGTGTGTGTCCTCCCATGTGTTATTTATTAATAAAGCCTTCATCAAAATGTGCTGTTCATCTCGATGAAGGCATACGTTATACTTCCTGCATTTCTAGAATTGTTTCATTGCTAATTGTTGTTAAATCAGCATCAGGTGTAGCTGTTTGGATTACTTTGTTTTTATGTCTAACTAATAGTTCTTGAACGAAATTACGTGCCCAACGACCATTGGACTTTTGTGATTCTTCAATATTCGCATATAGTTCTTCTACAATTTCTCTTAATAAGGTTTCATCAAATTGCCAATCTTCTTTTATTAATGTCATTACAACAATATCAGCCACTTCTTCTGGACTGTAATCTTCAAAGTGTAATTGATAAGGAACACGTGACTTTAAGCCTTCATTCGATTCTAGAAAGCGCTGCATATCATCATTATAGCCGGCAAAGATAGCAATAAACTTATCACGATTATTTTCTAATTCCGTAATCAATGTTTCAATTGCCTGACTACCAAAGTCATTGTCACTTTGACCTTTTGGCGTTAATTGATAAGCTTCATCGATAAATAATACTCCGCCCATTGCCTGTTCGACTGCTTGTTTTGTATTCTTTTCCGTTTGACCGATATAATTACCAATCAACTTACTGCGCTCTGTTTCAATTAAATGACCTTTTGACAATAGACCTAAATGTTTAAATATTTGTGCTAATAATCTAGCAACAGTCGTTTTACCGGTACCTGGAGCACCAGTAAAAATCATATGATAATTACTATGCGTCGTAACTTTGCCTTGTTCTTCTAATAATTTATTGAATTTTACTTCATTAATAATTTTATCTACGTGTTGTTTGACGTTAGCTAAGCCGATGAGCTGATGTAACTCTTCTAATAAATCATGTAACGTTTCATCTGAACCATCATCTTGTGATGAAAACATCGAAAAGTCTTCATCTGTAATAGTCATTAGTGCTTCATCATCTATATATTCTCCGCTTTCAGAAATACGTTGTATTTGTTCTGACGTTAATTTTTCATTGAAATTTCGAACCCAGCGTCCATTACTATTATCAAAATTATGTCGATATTCATTGGCCAAGGCTTTTTGATAGTGATCAGCGTCAAATACATAACCTTTATTTATTAAATCAGCTTCACCAATTTGTACAAGTTGAGGTAACTTGTAGTCTTCAAAATCAAATGTGTGAGGTATTCTTGAGGCGAGACCTGGATTAGAGTTTTTAAAAGTAATCATTTCATTGGTATAGCCTGCAAAAATAATCATGATTTCTTCTCTATGATCTTCCATATATTTAAGAATTGTATCTATTGCTTCTTGACCAAATCCTTTATCTCCCTCGCTAACCAAAGTATATGCTTCATCAATAAACAATACACCATTTTTAGCGCTTTCTAGCACTTCCAACGTTTGTGTTGCAGTTCTACCAATATATTCTGATACGAGATCTTGACGTGAAACTTCAACAAAATTGTTTTCTTTAATGACTTGTTCTTCATATAATGCTTGTGCCATCAAACGCGCAACCGTTGTTTTACCGGTACCTGGATTCCCGATAAATAACGAATGCATGGCTGGCATATTTGGTTGCAACCCTTTTTGTTGTTTGATTTTATTTATTTTAGAAATATTAATAAATTTTTCTACTGCTTTTTTAACACCATCCAAGCCAATAAGCTCATGTATCGCATCTAATGCACCTTTTTCTTCAGGCATTGCTTCTTCATCAAACGCATCCATAGTATCTTCATAACTATCATTCTCTGATTCATTTACTGTATCGTCTTCATAGAATTCGTCAAATTGAGTATCAACGTTTTCTTGTCCTATATTGTCATCTATATTTTGTGCATATGCTCCCTGATCATTTAACTGGCGCTGATATTCATCTCTGTTAATGACTTCAAAGCCTTCTCCTTCAGCGTCTGAAAAATTGTCTATATTAACAAGAAATCCATTAGTATTTTCGGTATTAACATGTTGTAACGATAGATAGCCTTCTTCTAAATATGCTTCAGAGCTTCCCGAAACAATAGTTAGTCCATCAATATACATTTGTCCATGACTGAACAACATGATGTCTATGGTTTCCTCTGTCTTATCGATATATAAATCATTTGCGTTGATTCTACCTTCTTGCTGCGCACATACTGTTTCAGTCGATAGACTATGGTTGACTTCAATATATGCATCTTGATTCGCTGTTAATCCATTCATTAAAGACTGATTAATTTGAGCACGTGAACCATTATCTACAAATATTCCACTAATTTCCTCTTCAGCATGAGTATCTACCGTCACTTCATTAATAGACACACTGCTGTTTTGATCTATATATAGTGCAATAGCTTGCTTCCCCTTTAAAATGACATTATTTATTGTCACATGACTATTATGTATATTTAGCGCATGATCATTAGGCTGTGAATTATCAATTGTTAAATTCTCTATAACAGCATTACAGTTCTCAATATAAAACCAAGAATCAATCACTGTATCTTCAGGTAAACTGTTACCTCGTAATTTAAAGCGCATATTTTGAAATTGCATACCTTGATTGAAATAGTGCTTTTGGTCTCCTAAAGACTCAAATACAATTGTGCTGTCATCCGGGATGGGCGTTTCTAGTACTAATTTTTCAAAACTAATTCGACGAAACCCTTTGCCAACAAGTATTGGTTTTTTCATTGTTATGACTCCCTTAACCTAGTTTTTTTGCCAATGAATAGAGATAAATAAACGAAAGAATGCCAAGAATCCACGAAAAGTTCCATATAAATAATAAGAATATGTATTTAAGTGCAACTTTTCCAGTAGCTATGGCAAAACCATGTTGTTGAATATCGTATGCATAACTTGATTTCTTAAATACTTTACTAAGTACGTGATCAACAACACACATCACAAATGGGAATAATAGCACATTCAAGATAAATATTATCATATTATATGTTATATGAATGAAAAATACATAAAACACAAAAAACGCAATTGAAATAATGATACGTTTAGCCCATGCCGCGGTATCATCTAATTTAAAGATGTTTTTAACGACATCCAAAAATCCTGTTGAAACTGAATCCGTCGAAGAAGCACCAAAATCGTTCTTCGATACGTGTGATGCATGATCACCTGAATGTGCACCGAATTGCTCTTGAGACTCTGTTGAATGTGTATTCGCTTCATCTGTAGTTGATGATGCGCCAACTTGCTCTTTTACATCACTGTCATGGCTTGCTTCTTGTTGCTGATCAGGTCGTTTTTTATGCTGTTGTGCACCTGCGCCAAACTGACTTCTAATATCACGTTTCTGAGATTGCTTAGAAGTTTGTTGCTGATTTGATGTTGTATCAACTTGTATCGGTTCACCACACGTCGGGCAGTGTTGTTGGAAATGATTAAATTCTGTCCCACATTGCTTACACTTCATTAAAGTTCACCCCTGAATAAAGTCTATGTCAAATGAATAACAAGACAATTTTTGTTTTTTGAATATATATAATATTTTAATAAAGTTTTGTGCCGTTGTCAGTACCTTATTGCAAAAATTATGATGCTTCACATTTAACTGAAATTTTAAAAAAGCAGTGCATTCTTTTTACCAATTATTGGCAATGAATGAGCAACTGTGAAAGATGATTATTAAGTGATTACATTCGCTAATAATATAAAATCTAATCCTAAGATAGAAAATAGCGACTCTAATAATGGTATATTATTATAAAGAAGGTATTATTTAAAATATGAAAATAAATAATCACAATAGCTTTTTTATTCCATGTGGCTTGTTTTTGGGTTTAGGATTAGGATTAATATTTAAAGAAATTGTAGCAGGCGCATTTTTAGGGTTAGCTTTAGGATTTTTACTATATATAATTTTCAATAAAAGAGATAATAAGTAATATTAATGCTTCGTTATTACAAGGGAGCGGAATCGCATTCATTATGAATTCGTAGTCCCGCCCCAGCAAGGTTGACTAGGATTGAAAAAACTTGTTGAACACTGCCAATGCACAGTCATTCAACAAGTTTTTAAGTAATTTTTCTTATGTTTGTGGTTGTCTTGGTAAGCGAATTTTATAAACGATGAGTCCGATAATAAAGCCTATAAGTGCCGGCAACATCCAACCCATGCCTATGTCAAATAATGGTAAGTAATGCTCACCTAGCGCAATTAACCATTGTGCGAAACTTGTGTTTACAAAGAATTCTGGACTTGCCTTTATACCATCAATTAACGCAGCAATCATTGTAAAGAATGTCGTAAAGCGATAAACAGTTGTTGAATGATTAAATAGTGGACTGATTAATGTCAATAAGATTAATGTAATTGCTAAAGGATAAATAAACATTAATACTGGTATTGAATACATAATAATCTTCGTTAATCCTACATTCGCAAAGATGCAGGCTAGAACGCTAACTATCGTAGCAATAGCTAAATAATTTTGTTTAGGAAATAATTCTGTAAATGTCTCAGAGAATGCAGTTATTAAGCCAATAGCCGTTTTTAAACAAGCAACAATAATGATTAACGATAAAATAATAATGCCGTAATCACCTAGATAGTATTGAGCGATTTGTGCCAATGCTATACCACCATTCTCACTTACTTTGAAATGGCCTAAACTCATCGTTCCCATCACCGCTAATAACGTATATATAACACCCATTGCAACAATACTAATTGTTCCAGATTTAAAGGTTTCTTTAGCAATCGTATTGGGGTTTGAAATACCTAATTTTTTAATAGTTGAGACGATAATAATACCAAATGCCAATGACGCTAAAGCATCTAACGTATTGTAGCCATCAATAAAGCCTTTAAGCACTGTGCCATGCTTATAATTTGGACTAATCGATGCATGATTGATGCTACCCATTGGATGGATAAATGCCAAAATGACGACAATACCTAATAATATTAAAAATATAGGATTTAAAAATTTACCAATATAATCTAATATTTTAGATGGTTTTCTAGCGAACAGCCATGCTAAAACAAAGAATACAATACTAAATATTGGTAGTAATATCTTTGCAGTACTTGGTGAAATAAATGGAGAAAAAGCAATTTCAAAGGATGTTGTTGCTAATCTTGGTAAAGCAAAGAACGGTCCTATAACGAGATATAACCCGATTGTAAATATGTATGCATAACTTGTACTTACTCTTGAAGCAATTTCAAAGACACCATTGGTTTTTGATACTCCTATTGCAATAATGCCTAAAAATGGTAAACCAATCGCTGTAATTAAAAAACCTAAATTGGCCAACCAAACATTTGCGCCTGCCGTTTGACCGAGATGGATTGGAAATATTAAGTTTCCAGCACCAAAGAACAAACCGAACAACATCGAACCAATAAATATATTTTGTTTTAACGTTAATGTATGATTCTTCATAATTCTTGGGTCTCCTATTTATGTGATATTTGTTATTATACATGGTTTTATTGTCTATTTGTTCAGATTATTCAATAAATTTTAAAAAAAGATGTATTTTCTCTCAAATTGTAAATTTAATCTTACTAAATTGCATCAAAATCTCACTGAATTGACCTTTTCAACATTTTAGCTTTCATTAAATTTTAACTTCTATGTATGCCTTTTCTAAGACATTAACCTCGGTTAACATCACCTTATTCTTGCTATCATGCTTAATGTATAGTGCTTATGGGAATAATTATAAAAATATCCGAATAAGGAGAGAATGCCATGTCAAACGATGTTTTAATTGTAGGCGCTGGACCTAGTGGATTGGCATTAGCCATTGCTTTAAGTGCTCAAGGTATATCATATAAGCTGATTGATAAAAATAAAGGCCCCGGTACAGCTTCAAGAGCCATGGTCGTTCAGTCACGTGTACTTGAATTCTACCGTCAATATGGTTTCGACGATAAGATTGTTGAAGCAGGCATACCAATTCAACATTTTAATGTATATAAAGATAAACGTCCTGTTGGCAAATTACCGATTGCAAAGAAAGGAAAAGGCGTAAGTCCTTATCCATATGTATTAACTTTACCGCAAGATATTCATGAACAAATTCTTGTAGAAGAATTAGAAAAAGTCGGTGGACAAGTATGTTGGGAACATGAACTTATATCATTTGATGACAACGAGACATTTATAAGTGCGACATTTCAACGACCTAATGGTGAAGAAGTAACTGAAACATTCAATTACATTTGTGGTTGTGATGGTGCCAGTAGCACCGTAAGAAAACGACTTGATATCGGTTTCCCTGGCGGAACATACACACAACTCTTTTATGTTGCGGACGTTGAAACGAACACACAATTAGATGGTGCTAGTATGGGCTTTCATGGTAATCATTTCTGTGTTGGTTTCCCTATTAGAACAACAGAACAATTACGCCTCATTGGTATTATCCCCGAAGAGGTAAAGACCAATGGTGAACCGCCTGAATCATTTAAACCACTGATACCATTTGCCGAAAATATCTTACCTATACACATTAAAAACATTAATTGGTATTCATCTTACCGCTCACATCATAGAGTAGCAGAACATTTTAGAGTAAATCGTGCCTTTATTTGTGGTGATGCAGGACATATTCATAGTCCCGCTGGTGGTCAAGGTATGAATACAGGCATTAGCGACGCCTTCAACTTAGCTTGGAAGCTGAGTAACGTCATCCAAGGAAAAGCTGATAAATCAATTTTAGATACGTATGAACCTGAACGCATTGAATTTGCAAAAAAATTAGTGAACACTACTGATACAGGATTTAAATTTATGGCGAATAGTCAAGTCGTAAAAAATTGGATTATTCCCTATATCTTCCCTACTTTATTACATTTGGATATTTTGAAGAAAAAGCTGTATAAAACGATATCTCAAACAGCTATTCATTATAAACACAGTGATTTAAGTATAGGAAATTATGGGAACATTGCTGGCGGCGATCGTCTTCCATGGATTCATATTGATTCAATCGATAATTTCGAACCTCTAAAATCTCGAACTTGGCAAATCCATATTTATGGCAAATTAACACAAGAATTAAAACAGTTCGCATATGATTCACAATTACCGATTTACCATATCCCTTGGGTTACACAGATGTCCCAAAAAGACATTCAACGTGATGCTGTATTTTTAGTACGACCAGATGGCTATATTTCAGTGGCTACAAATTCATATGATGTAGAACCATTTAAACAGATGATTGAAAAATATCACATTAAACCCTAAATATTAGGTACTTTAAACATAAGGATACCTATTGCTGAAGCTAACACATAACATATTTTTCAGTAGTGTCTTAAAATTAGCGTAATATTAAATATTTATCCGCAAAAATGCACTCCTCAAGGTTAGATTTTCAGTCTAACTTTTGGAGTGCATCTCATTGTTAGTAGAATTTAAACTTAACACAACAGTACTTATGTCTTATACAAGTAGTGCTTTACTTTCTACTTCTTCTTGTAGTTGTGCAATAAAGGCTTGAATATCCATCAATTCATTATCTTCATGCGAATATTTTCTTGCTGAAACAACATTATTCTCTTGTTCATGGTCTCCAAGCACTAAAGTGTATGGAATTTTTTTCATTTGGCTTTCTCTAATTTTTTTACCTAATTTTTCATCTCTATCATCAATAACCACACGAATATTATTATTTTGTAACGCTTCAAATACTTTATTCACATAGGCTGTGTTATTGTCAGATACACCGATGATGTTTACTTGAACAGGTGCCATCCAAAGTGGGAACGCTCCTTTAAAGTGTTCAATTAAGATACCAAAGAAGCGATCTAGAGAACCGAATATCGCTCTGTGTAATACAACAGGTCGTTCTTTTTCATTTTGTTCATTAATATAAGTAAGATCAAATTTTTCTGGCATTTGGAAATCAAGTTGAACTGTTGCACATTGATGACTTCGGTTTAATGCATCTTTAATATGCACATCAATTTTAGGGCCATAGAATGCACCATCACCTTCATTAATTGTATATTTTAACCCTAATTCATCAAGCACATTGGCTAAAGATTGTTCCGCTTCATTCCATAATTTTAATTCACCTAAATAATCTTCTGGACGTGTCGATAACTCGATACTATATGTGAAGCCAAACACTGAATAAATATAATCAATTAATTTTAGTATATCTTCTACTTCTGATTTAATTTGAGATTTCATAATAAAGATATGTGCATCATCTTGGCAAAATGTTCTTACACGCAATAATCCATTTAACGCCCCACTAAACTCATGGCGATGTACTTGTCCAAACTCTGCCATTCTTAATGGTAAATCTTTATAAGATCTAAGTTCATTTTTGAAAATTAACATATGACCCGGACAATTCATTGGTTTTAAAGCATAATCATTTTCATCTACTTTTGTGAAGTACATATTTTCATGATAGTGATCCCAATGTCCAGATTCTTCCCATAGTTTTTGATTCATCATAAGTGGTGTTCTCACTTCATCATAATCATTTTTCAATTGAATTTCTCTCAGGAAATTCTCCATTTGATTACGCACAAATTGACCATTTGACAAATAGAAAGGCATGCCAGGTGCTTCTTCAGAGAACATAAATAATTTTAACTGTTTACCTAATTTTCTATGATTGCGTGCTTCTGCTTCTCTTAAAAACTCAAAATAGTCATCTAACTGCGCTTGTGATTGGAAAGCCACACCATAAATACGTTGAAGCATTTTGTTATCACTATCGCCTCTCCAATAAGCACCGGAAACTTTAGTCAACTTAACATGTTTCACAAATTTTGTATTTGGCACGTGTGGTCCAACACATAAATCTAAAAATTCACCTTGGCGATATACTGATAGTTGTTCACCTTGATATTGCTCAATAATCTCTAACTTATACGGATTATCTTTGAATAAAGCTTTTGCTTCGTCATAGCTGACATTTTCTTTTACAATGTCTAAATTTTCACTTTGAATTTTCTTCATTTCTTTTTCGATTTTATTTAAATCGACTTCACTGATTGATTCATCCAAGTCTATGTCATAGTAGAATCCATTGTCGATGACTGGTCCTATTGTCAATAAGACTTGAGGATATAATCGAGTTAATGCTTGTGCTAGTACATGGGCGGCAGTATGTCTCATCGCTTCTATACCTTCAGCATCTTCTAATGTATAGAAAGTGAGTTCACAATCTTCTTGGAGCGGGTAGGTCAAATCAACTAACGTTCCATTCACACGACATACGACTGCCGCTTTAAATAAAGACGTACTGATTGATTTAGCAACATCGCGCGCTAAGACGCCTTGTTCATACGCTTTTTGACTTCCATCTGGGAACTGAATATTGATTCGTTGATTAGACATGATAATCTCTCCTTAAAAATTTGATATATAAATAAAAAACCCGTCCCTAAACAAGGGACGAGTCTATTATTACCCGTGGTTCCACCCAAAATTCCATCTTAAATAAGATGACACTCTAGTCATGTATTAACGCACATGAAACGTTACATGTTTCCATGTAAATAATACAAGGTAGTAAACTTCATTTATGATTTAGGAACCTTTCAGCTGCCATTCCCTCTCTGAAAATCGTCCATAAAGTTCGTGTCCTTTAAATAATATTGATTTTTTATCATCATATACCTATTAATAAAGATAGTCAATCTGATGTCAGAATATTTAAAAGAAAATTCATATTTTAAACAATGACTTAGGAAGCAAGACAACATTCATAATGAATTCATAGTCCCACCCCAGTACGGTTGACTAGGATTGAAAAAGCTTGGTATTAGCGTATTTTCAATCCAGTCAACTACTGTCAATATAGCGTTTAGATCTTAAAAAAATGATGTTACAGACTTTTCCAATATATAAATCAACTTGACCTTAAAGTTATCTTTAATGCTAAGATAACGGTGGAGGTGAGCCTTATGACAATTAATGATGTTGCAGCACATTTAAATATGAGCAAATCGCAAATAAGATATTACGAAAAAGTAGGCTTAATTACAGTACCGCGAAATGATAGTGGCCATCGTATTTTTGATGAAGATACAATGTTTAAATTGAAGTTAATTAATGATTTAAAAGATTTAGACCTTGATTTACAAAATATCAATCACATTATACAACTTTATGACCAACCTATTTCTGACACATGTAATAAGCAATCCAATAAATTTATTGAAAATCTGATTACTAAAATTGAACAACGCTTAAAGCAGCAACAGCTTATTTTACAGAAAATAAAAACATTACATCAATTATCTAAAGATGGTCAATATGAACAAAATCAGCATAAAATATTTGCAGAATTAGCCAAAGAGGTGTCAATGAATGATTAGTATTATTTATGGTGGTAATACCTCAGGAACTTGCTACGAACTTTACCAACACATTTTACATCAAATTCCCAAGCAACAGCGCTATGATATATTTTTACAACAATCCAATATTGACTTTTTATTGACGACAGGCTATCATGCACCACTATCATCACAACAACAAATATGGATAAATCAGCTTGAAGCATCTTCTACGCTCATCTTTATATATCCTTTATATTGGTTTAACGTTACCCCTATTTTGAAGAGCTTTATTGATCAAACGTTTTGGCCAGAGCATGCTTTCAGTTTTAAAAACAAGCAGTACTTCAGAAACGGCTTATGGAAAGGGAAAAAAGCAATTATTATTTACACCCAGGGTGGTCCTGAAATTTTGCATCGATTTAAAGGCCGTTTAGGCTACAAAGTAATGAAGTATCCACTGAATTTATCGGGTATTTATGATATATCCGTTCTTCATCTTGATAACCTTAACAGAAGCGCCACAGATAACAAGAAAGTCGTTGCATCGATGGCAAACATTGCTCAAAAAGTAAAGCAACTCATACGTAATAAGTAATAATAGTTTATCATCGATTAATTGTTCTGTTTCGTAATCGTTAATATTGAAAATGCTGATTCTCTATTGATGAAGAATTAAAAGACTTGTTTCTTAAAAAACAAACCTTCCTAGTTACGACTAACTCTAAAATTCAGGTGTTTAACAAGCACATTATGTCTTTTTACAATATTCAATATAGACGACTGATCTTTTAATTTTTGATACGTCCAATTTATACAAAGAGGCTTATAAAAAGAATAAATATTATGCCGGATACTGAGAGAATGGTTTCAAGTAGAGACCACGTTAAAAATGTTTCTTTTATCGTTAATCCAAAATATTCTTTGAACATCCAAAAGGCGGCATCATTAACATGCGATAAGATTAAACTACCTGCACCAATCGCTAAGACAACTAACGCAACATTAACGTCTGATTGTTGTACTAAAGGTAAGACAATCGCTGTTGTTGAAATACCAGCAACGGTAGCAGAACCCAATGCGATTCTGAAGATAGCAGCTATTATCCACGCAAATAAAAGTGGCGACATTGATGTACCTGAAAAAGCTGCTTTAATCGTATCACCTACACCACCATCAATGAGGATTTGTTTAAAGGCACCGCCGCCACCTATAATAAGTAACATCATGCCGATAGGATAAATTGAATTAGTCACGGATTGCATTGTTTCTTGCATTTTCTTACCTTTATGTAATCCCATCGAATAAATAGCAAAGATCACTGAAATGACCATAGCAGTGCCTGCTGTTCCCACAAAATAAATAAAGTTTTCAATAAAGTTTGTTCCTTTACCACTGTCATGACCAGTAACTAATTGTAAAATTGTAGAAATTAACATTAAAATAACAGGCAATAATGCGGTAAAAACACTTAACCTAAAGCTGGGCATTTCTTCTTGTGAAAACGATTTTTGAGAACCAAGCTCAGAGATATCTCCTTCACGATAAAACGCTGAGGTCACTATTTTTTCAGCGACTTTTAAAAATACAGGTCCGGAAATGATAGCAACAGGAATGGCAATAATCATACCGTACATTAGCACTTCTCCAATATTAGCATGTAGTTCTTTGGCAATCACAGTTGGCCCTGGATGAGGGGGTAAAAAACCATGAGTGACAGAAAGTGCTGCCATCATAGGAATTCCTATTTTTACTTGAGATACCTTTAACTTTTTAGCAATCGTAAAAACTAATGGAATTAATAGCACTAAACCTACTTCAAGAAATAACGCAATACCCACAATAAAAGAAGCTATGATAATGGCCCACTGTGTATACTTTTCACCAAACTTATTAATTAGTGTTTCGGCAATGCGATTGGCACCGCCTCCATCTGCTAATAACTTTCCTAGCATTGCTCCAAGTCCGAATATGAGTGCAATATGTCCTAGCGTGCTACCTATCCCCTTTTCAATACTTTCCATTACATTTTGAATTGGTATTCTTAATAAAATGCCTCCGAGAATAGATGTGATAATGAGTGAAACAAACGTATTTAATTTGAATACAATAATAAGAACTAATAAAAAGGCTACGCTAACAACAACGCTTAAAGTAACGCCTAATAAGCTCATCTTAAGTTCCTCCTATCTTTCCTTACCATTCTGCGATAGACCCATCTTGGTGCTTCCAGACAGGATTTTTCCAATTATGTCCTATTTTCGCTCGCTCTTTGACATAATCTTCAGCGATATCTATACCTAAACCTGGCTTTTGAGGAATATTGACAAATCCGTCTTGATAATCGAAAATCGTGCGATCTTGTACATAATCCAATAAATCATTACTTTTGTTGTAATGAATACCTAAACTTTGTTCTTGAATAATTGCATTGTGACATGTTGCATCAACCTGTAAACAGGCAGCCAATGCAATTGGTCCTAATGGACAATGGGGTGCAGCTGCAATATCATATGCTTCAGCCATGGAAATTATTTTTTTACATTCTGTAATGCCACCAGCATGAGATAAATCTGGTTGAATGATATCTATATAGCCAGAAGCTAGAGCATCTTTATAATCATAACGGGAAAACATGCGTTCTCCAGTAGCAATTGGAACAGAGTAGTTTGCAAGAACTTTTAAGATCTCATTATGTTCTGGTAATACAGGTTCTTCAATAAAAAGTGGATGATATGGTTCTAGCTCTTTAATAAGTAATTTAGCCATAGGTTTGTGCACTCTACCGTGAAAATCAATCCCAATTCCAAAATTATTGCCCATTTTTTTGCGAATCGCATCTACACGAGCAACAACGTCTTCCACTTTTTGAAAATCATCAATGTATTGCAACTCTTCTGTTGCATTCATCTTTATAGCATTAAAGCCTTTATCAGCAACTTTTTGTGCTTCTCGCGCAACATCTGAAGGTCTATCGCCACCAATCCAGGAGTAAACTTTAATACTATCACGTGCTTTTCCCCCAAGCAGTTGATGGATAGGCGCGTTAAAATATTTACCTTTAATATCCCACAAAGCTTGATCAATACCTGAGATTGCACTCATGAGAATTGGACCCCCTCTGTAGAAAGAAGAACGATACATTTGATTCCATAAGCCTTCGATTTGACAAGGATCTTCACCTATAAGAGTGTCCATGAGTTCAATAACCGCCGCTTTAACAGTCGCAGCTTTACCCTCAATCACCGGTTCTCCCCAACCTTCAAGGCCTTCATCAGTGATGATTTTCAAAAATAACCATCTGGGTGGAACTTGATATAGCTCATAATTTACAATTTTCATTGTCAGAACCTCCTAATTCATTGCCTTTATAAGTTTTTGCGCATTTCGTTTTATCGTTGTTAAAGTTTCATTGTCAATAGCTAAATTCGTTTTGACGATGCTGCTACTAACACCCACACCAATAGCACCTACATTTATATATTCGTTAATATTTGTTGCATCAACACCACCAGTTGGTAATAGTTGCGTATTATTGAGTGGTGCTAATATATCTTTAATATAAGATGGTCCCATTGATGAAACAGGAAATACTTTTATAATATCTGCACCTTGATTTAAAGCTAAGGTAATTTCTGACGGTGTGAAAGCACCTGGTATTGATAACACATGGTTTTCTTTCGTGCATTGAATAACATCAGTATTCACGTCTGGGGAGATAATAAATTGCGCACCTGCATCGATTGCCTTTTGACAACTTTCAACAGTCAGCACCGTACCAGCTCCTATATAAATGTCACCTTTATATTGTTTGCTAAGTTTTTGTAATGTGTTAAATACATTAGGAGAATTAAGTGTAACTTCAACAAGCTTAATGCCCGCTTGCTTTAAGGCTTCAACAATTTTCAAAGTATCTTCAGTATCATAGCCTCGGACAATAGAAATAATTTTATGTTGCTTAACTAACTCTATATTCATGTTTACACTACCTTTCTACATCAGTGAGTTGATGTTCGATAAATTGTTCTACTTCTGATAACGTGGGCAGCCCATAAAAATCACCATACGATGTAGTTGCTAAAGCCCCCATCGCTAAAGCATACTTAGACATTACTGTTAATTGGTCATAACCATACATTTTTAGACTATAGATAACCCCAGCAGCAAAGGCATCTCCAGCACCTACAGGGTCAATATCTTTTACACTATAAGCTTGTCCATGAATATGTGTATGCCGATTAATAAATACGGCGCCTTGATCTCCATTTTTTATGACAAGCAACTTTAAATTTGTCTGATCAATGTGGTTCATCAACTGCTCCATTGATGGTGTATTAAACAAAATATCTGCTTCACTCTTGCCAGCTAACAACACATCAACATGTGGTTCTATGATTTGATAAAAGGCTTTTAAATCATTTTCATTCCATAATTTTTTTCGGAAATTAGGGTCGAATACAATAGTCATATGATGTTGTTTCGCAACTTTAATTAATTTAAGCGTCTCTTGATAAGTATGGTTACTAAGTGCAGGCGTAATACCAGTAAGATAAAGTATGTCAGCGCTTTCAAATATATCGTTTAAAAAAGAATTAATATTCAAATAATTGATGGCACTGTTTTTGCGAAAATAATCCACACGAATAGCTTGCGCAATGCCACGTTCTTTAGTCATTAAACCGGTTGAGTAATGATTTAAAGTTTGAACAAATCGCGTATCAACCCCTTCACCATTCAATTGATACTTTATGGCTTCTCCCACGGCATCATTACCAAGTGCAGAAATTAAACTCGAATGAATTCCTAAGCGAGACAATCCAATTAACGTGTTAGCCTCAGCACCAGCAATATAAAAATTTAACTGGTTAGTATATTTAAGTTGTGCATGATTTGAAGAAAACACACCCATAATTTCACCATAAGAAATTACTGTCAATTTATATCCACTCCATTTCTTGTTAGACCCATCGCGCGCGAAATAAAATAGGCATTTTGTTTTATTTTTTGCGGAATCAAATCGTTATGCTGAATTCTTTCCTTTGGTCCAGCACAACTGATGGCACCTATTACATGACCAGCATCATTTAAAATAGGTGCAGCAATACAGTACAACCCGAGTTCATTTTCTTCATCATCAATCGCATAACCCTGCGCTTTAAAACGTCTTAACTGTACTTTCAACATTTCATAGTTTTTCACTGTATATGGCGTAACTTGTTCAAATTCTATATCAAGAAAAAAACAATCAAGTAACTTCTTGTCATACATGTAAAGGCACGCTTTGCCTAGTCCAGTGGTATAAATCGGTTTATTAGCACCTGGTTGTGCGGCGGTTCTGATGGAGCGATGGCTGTCGATTTTAGTTAAATAAATCATCTCATACCCTTGAGGATAAGCTAAAAATATAGTTTCATTAAGTTCATCACTTAAGTGTTTAATATAAGACAAACTTTCGTTATATAAATCCAGATCTTCACGGGCACGATTGCCTAAGCTAATAAGCTTAGATCCCAATAAATATTTATTCTGATAATCTTTGCGTATATAGTTTGCCTCAACCATAGTTTTCAATAAATTAAATAAGCTGCTTGCTGGAATCTGCAATGCCTGGCCAATTTCTTTTTCACTCAAAGGGTGTTGTTGAAGATGTAATAAATTTAAAATATCAAAGACACGTTGTGCAGACTTAACTATAAAAATCCCACCTTTCTATTTCACATATGTGAAATGAATTTATATATGTGATGGCACAGGAATATAAACATATGATTGTAAAATAGTCAACAGAAATTTATGTAATAAACATTGAATTATAACTATAGCTCAGTCCATATTACTCCATAAATTTCTTACAGTGTTATACCCAATATCAGTGATTAATTGAAATATAATTGTTTATAAAGAAATGGAGCGGGACAGCATTCATAATGAATTCGTAGTCCCGCCCCAGCACGGTTGACCAGGATTGAAAAAGCTTGGTATCCAGCGTACTTTCAATCCAGTCAACTACTGCCAATATAGCGTTTAGATCTTAAAAAATGATGTTACAGATGCTTGGTTTGTCGAAGCAATTTTAACGCTTATTTTTTGCAGTATCTATCACAGCATTAGATGTCGTTTACGAATCGTACCATCTTTGTGTGATACATTAACACTATAGCTGCACGCATTTGTCAAATCTACTAGTGTCAAATACATATTATGTCCTGCCCCTGTATCAATATCTATCATGCCGTTTTCAATATGGATTTCTTCTTTTGAATAACCCAATTTATAATTTGGCACATGGCCATGGATAATTGTTTTGCCTTTGATTTGATGCTGATTTAATGCTACTGAATGATGCGCAGTTACATGTTCACACTGCTGTTTATCTATGGGAACCCGCACATCGATACCAGCATGCACAAAAATGTATGAATCTAACACTTTGATATACGGCAGTCCACTCAAAAATTTATGCCAAGCCTGTGCCTCGCTATCCTGTCTTTCTAACCAACGTAATTCATGATTTCCAACAAGCGCTATAGCTCCTTTGTTGACTAATTTTTGAACTAACCGTAATGTTCCAACCGAATCTGGACCATTATTTACATAGTCTCCAAGTAATACGAGTTGGTCTGTTTCTGCATTATATACTGCCTCACTTAGTAGCTTGATTAAAGCATCTCCATGACCATGAATATCTGAGGCAACTAATATTCGTTGCGGCATACGCTTGTATCAACTCCTCTTGTACTGAGTCCATTACACATCTAAGACTGCTGGACACTGCTTTTTCGTTGGTAGACCTCTAACGCGATTAATATCACTGATGTAATACCAATGGACATCAATGCCATCGCCATACCTTGCGCAGAGTCACCTTGTTCAAACTGGCGATAGATAAATGTTGATGAAGTATCCGTATTCGGTGGTCGTAGCATCAATGAAGCGACTAATTCACGCATAGAAATACAGAATATTAAAATCCAGCCAGATATCATACCCGGTTTCAATAATGGTAATGTAATCGTTCTAAATAATGTCCAGCCACGACTACCTGAAATTGCAGCTGCTTCATATAAATTAGGGCTTAACGTTCTTTCCACATTTTTAATATTCTGTACGGCATATGGAATATAAAGTACAGTGTAAGCAACCACCAGAATAGCAATCGTATTATAAATAGGTAATATGTTGTATCGGTTATTCCAAAACAATATCAATCCAATCACAACAATAATACCCGGCACAGTATTTGGAAGCAGACTTGTAAAATCAATTAATCGACTTAGCATACTTTTGTGTTTTGTAATTAAGACACACCATAAACCAATGACAGTAGCCAATGTCGCTGCTATCGTTGCAAGCATGATACTGTTAAACAGTGCAATACCACCATTACCCATCAATACATTGATAAAATTATTAATTGTAAAATTGCTAAAATGAAAGCCAGCAGCTAACTTTTTCATAAAGGCACTGACAAAAATGCTCGCGTACGGTAAGACAATCGTCACAAACAATTCAACCACAACAAACGCATAGCATAGTATATTCCATGATGATGCTTTATGAATCTTTACTTGATGACCTTTACCAGAATCAGCTTGAATATTAGTACGCGTTTGAACCCATTGTTGGAATGCCCATACGGTCATGCTAACGGCCAATAACAAACTCGATAACAATGCCGCACGTTGAAAATCAATCGGCCAAATCGACGCACTGTGATGAATTTCTGAAGTAAGTACGTGAAAGCCAATTCGATTCCCCATTGTAACTGGTGTTCCAAACTCTCCAATTGTTTTAACAAATACTAATAGTGCCGCCATGCTGTAACCTGAGATAAATTGTGGTACGATGATTTTTCTAAAACGATACATAAACGAACCGCCATATATTTCAGCCGCTTCTTCTTGTGATTGATGTATTGTCAGTAAAGCATTTTTTAGCATGACATATAAAAATGGCGTTAAATGGCAACTCATAATAAGTACCATGCCAAAAAAGCTAAAGAAATACGGTGTTATATGTGCAAAGATAGGACTAATTTGCTCAAGCAAACCATTGCGCTGCATTGTCAGCATCCAACCCATAGCACCAATATATGGTGGCACCATGAATGGAATCATAATCATCATATCTAACCATTGATGTTTTACTAACGTCGTTTTAGTCATAATAAAACTTAATGGTAAGGCAATAACTGTACTTAGAATCAATACTGAAATACCTAAAACAATTGAATTCCATAATATTTTTAAGTGATAGCTTTCAAATAACTGTGATATATTACCTACAAAAGTATTTTCTTCAGACGGTACAAATCCTTTAAAAAGTATTAAACATAAGGGCATGATGATAAGCAAAAAGAGCACGACACTAGCTAATATTTGATTAGTTCTTAACATGAGTTTGTTTTGTGGCATATTATCTCATCAATTCCGTAAATTGTTTTAATACTTTTTCACTTTTGTCTGATAAATTTTCCCAATCATATTTATATTCTTTAATATCTTGACGTTTAGCTTTACCTTTTTTCTTTTCTGCAGCTTTATCTGCTGGAATTAAATAATGGTCATCCACTTGCTTTTGTCCTTTTTTACCAGTGACATAATCCATGTATTGTTTGGCCAGTTCTTTATGTTTTGATGATTTTAAAATAAATGCAGGTCTTGGTGAAATTGCTGTACCTGATTCTGGATATTTAATATCTACTGGTTCACCGTTCGCTTTAGCTTTATAGACCATGTAATCGACACCACCATAAACAACATCATTGTCGCCTTTAATAACTGATTCTAATGCTGGTTTATTAGCACCTGCTTGTTTCATACCATTGTCTTTTAATTTTTTATATTCATCCCAAGCTTTATCCCCTTCGTTATTCACTTTTATAGATAATAAATCTAAAGCAGTTCCTGATTCTGATGGATCTGGAATCGCAATTTTATTTTTATATTTAGCGTTAGTTAAATCCTTAACATCTTTAGGTGGTTGTTTTACTGCTTTGGTATTATATGACAAGCCTAATGCGCTACCGCTGAAACCGTAATAATAACCTTTGCTATCAATCCAATCTTTATACAATTTATTATGATTCTTAACTTTGTAAGGTTCGATTAAGCCTTTTTTCTTATAATCAAGTGCAGCAGGTAATGATGCGAGTTGTACGACATCCGCTTTCGGATTATCTTTTTCTGCTTCTAAGCGACCTAAAATTTCGCCCGTCGTCCCTTGAAAGACTTCTACTTTTTTGCCACTTTCTTTTTCAAATTCTTTTACCATATCTTTGACTAAATCATCAGGTCCAGCTGCATAAAGAACCAATTTATCTTTACTACCAGAACTTGAGTCGGACTTGTTATTGCCGTCTTCTGATTTATTTTGACATGCCGTAAGTACTAAGACTGCCGCTATCGTTAAAACGAAATATTTGATTAACTGTTTCATTTTTTTATTCCCCCAAATGAATAAAGTAGTTTTTTGGTATATCAAATGTTAAATACACTGTATCTTCAATATCATGTAATTGCGTATCATAAAACATCACAGTTTCATTAGCGAGTTGTGCAGTATATTGATATCTTTCTCCTGTAAAATGCATTGTCTTAATGATTGCTTGATTTTCTTGTTCTTCAGCATGTACATGGATATTTTCAGGTCGAATCAATAAACCATAGGTACCTTCTTTTATCTCATCATTCACTGGCAACTCTAATCCCTGCTTATTAGTAAAAATATGCGTTTGAACTTGCCCTTCAATATAGGTTCCTTTGCCAATAAATGTTGCAACCTTTTTACTTTGTGGATTGTAATACAATGATTCGGGCGCGCCTTGCTGAATAATCTTGCCATCACTCATCACAGCAATTTCGTCTGACATCGTCATAGCTTCATATTGATCATGTGTCACAAAAATAGCTGTCATACCATAGGTCTTAATCAGCCGCTTGATGAGTAATTGCATGTCTTCTCGTAACCCTGCATCTAATGCCGATAAGGGCTCATCCATCAAAATTAATTTCGATTGTGAAATAATTGCTCGCGCCAATGACACCCGCTGTTGTTGACCACCAGATAATTGATGAATTGCTTTATCATGTTGATCCGCTAACTTCACTTCTGCCAAAGCAGCCATAACCCGTTCTTTCAATTGATTGGTATCTTTCTTTACCTTTAGTGGATAAGCTACATTTTGAAACACTGTCATATGTGGCCACAGCGCAAAATCTTGAAAAACCATACCTAAATCTCTATCTCCCGGTGCCATAAAAGCGTGTTGCTGTGACGAGAAATACACATCGTCATCATTAGTAATCACACCATTATCCGGTGTTTCCAAGCCAGCTATCAATCGCAATAACGTCGTTTTCCCACAGCCAGATGTTCCTAATAGTGACAAAAATGTTCCCTGTTTTACAGTCAAATCAATTCCTTGAATGACTTGTTTTGAATTAAAGGACTTTGTAATATCACGTAATTCTAAAACCACTTTCTCACCTCTTTCACTTATAACTATAGGAAAAGATTGTTAACGAAGTTTAAATATAATATTAACGTCTCCTCAAAAAAGTATATGTAAGCTATATAGATGTATAGATAAAATTTATATTTTGGAGTGTTAACCGATGAATACAAAACAAATGCTTATTTTTAAACATTTTGTGGAATATCAAAATGAAAATATGGTCGCAGAAAAACTGAATATTACACAACCTACTGTCACATTTCACCTTAAAAATTTAAATCAACGCTATGGCACACCGCTATATCATAAAAAGGGGAAGCATTTTAAACTCACTGAAGCTGGAGAATTACTATTTCGTAACAGTAATAAACTATTGTATTTAATGCAGGAAACAGAAGATATTTTGGAAGACTACCGGCAGTCTAAGCGTGGCACTTTAAAAATCGGCGCAAGTCATGCACCGGTTTATCACATTTTGCCGCATATACTTAAAAACTATCTTCAAGCTTACCCGCATATTCAAATTGATTTGATAGTTGATACTGCACCCAATATTATAGAAAAGCTACGTCATCGAGAAATAGAAATCGGTGTTATTTCAGAAAAAGGCTTTTATGACGACGATATCAAAGTCAAGCGCTTTACTGATAACCCTTTAATGGTCGCAATGGATTGCCACCATCCACTCGCAGCTCAAGAACATTTAACATTGACCGATATTACACAGTATCCGTTTATATTACATAGCGGGGGTTCTACTAGACAAAGTATTGAAGAATGGCAAACAGAAAATTTTGTGGATTTACCAGTACGTATGCAAGCCAATAGCGTAAGTAGTATTTTAGAAATGTTGAAAGACGCAGATTATTTAAGTCTAATTAGTGAGCGCGCATTAAGTAACAATCCATACATCACCGCTAAAACACTTCCCCATGCACCCGCTCCTAGACACATTTCATTAATTTATCGTGAGGATCAATATATGACACCTATTATTCAGAACTTTATATCATTAATGTACGAAAGTTAACATGCATTTTAGATAAAAATCAAAACGAGTCATCATGTTTAGAAAAATAAGACACCATCGTCTCATTTAATAAACACTACTAAATTAAATGAACGAGGTGTCTTATATATAAAATCGATCACGTAACGCAACATACGCTATCAATAGATATTGCCGTTTTCATACATTCAAATCATACCTCTTACTATCATAAGGATATTGAGGAAATCCTGCTCGAAGAAAAGATTTTTTGCTGTAATTTTGCACTAGACCTCACTGTCTGTCTAGTAATTATCAAATATCAGATTTGTTTTAAGTTGATCACGTTGCTCGTGTATACCTAAATCATTGAGCTTATTAACGATGTCCTTTTGAGCTTTTTTGGCTTCTGCTTCTGTTTTCACTTTAGTTGATATTTCAACGATATTTTGATTTTTTACATCCCAATTTTCAATTTTAATATCATGATTATTGATAGTACCTTTGTGACGTTCGAAATGAACTGGACCAATTAATGTTGGTTGTGTGATTGCTGCAAGCTTATTTTTGTATGGGCTCGTGGCAAATGATTTAAATAATGTTAAGCTTTGAGCTGCATTAGGCATTTCTAACCCTTTTAAATCTGTATCTGCTTTGGCTTCCTTTGTTACACTTAGTGTTTGACTATTCTCGCCATACTCAACTTCAAACTCGTCACCATTGTAACCGTCTGCTTTCGCTTGTTTAATTGCTTGATCTACTTGATTATTTACGATTGGATAGCGTTTTTTGTACTGTAATGCATATTTTTTATCCTTTTCACTTTTTCGCAGTCTATATGTGACTTTATCTTTGTAATTTGAACGTTCTTTGTTATCCAGAAAAGCGACGTTAAAGTCTTCATCTTTATCTTCAGAACCCAGTGCTTCTAAAACATCATGTTTAATATGACGATTATCTTTGACCACTTTATCACTATCGACATATACTTTTACCTCATATTGATCTGCTGCAGCATATGTATAGTGATGTGTAATACCGCTGCACATCAATAATACTGTTGTAGCTATACCCACTTTTAAACCTTTCAATTTCATATACATTCCTCCTTTAATACTAATGATAGAAGAATAATATGACCTCAGTTTAAGATTTTTGTTAAATCACCACTAATTTTTATAAACATATTCTATAGTTATATTTATTATGCCGCGAATGCATTTCTAATTATTTAAGCGTGTCTTCCATTTTTGTGATAAAAGTCAGTATAGAAGCAAATTGCACTGTTTGATATAACGTGATAAATTTTTAAAGGGAGTTGTTTATATATATGAAAATTAAGATGTATATTTTTTCTTTATTGATTTGTTTTATTGGATTCTTTGTCACATATTATTTGTTTGAATTAATCGTAGGTAACCCTATTACAGTTGGGGAAGGTTTAGTAGGCGCTCTAGGATTTACATGTGTTATTGGTATTTTTTCACTCTTGTCTCTTTTTTTAAAAAGAAATAACGATAAATAGTTCTGTTAAAAGTGATTACCATGAATACGCAAACGCTATCGGTTTCTACTAGGAGCATTTTCCACGTCTATGTTTCATGTGAAACTTTATTATTTTCTTACTAATTTTGGGCTAGACAACTACTGCCAATATATAGTTCATAGCATCAAACATAATTATGTTTCAAACTGATTTTATTCATAATATAACTAACGGTTGAAAAAAGAAGTAAAAACATTTGCTCTTCAGTTGATGTTAAGTAGGTTACAATTACTGCTATAAGGAATATAATTACATAGCCTAGCCATTGATTGTGCACCATATTCATTATCAATTTAGTACTATAATTACACGTAGCAATAAATGTTATCACATACAGTGCAATCACAATTATACTAGGTATTTCAAACTGGTAGTGCTTAACTATTTTTAAGCCTAACCCTAGCAGCACAATCATTGGAAATAGTGCAAAATAAATAAACTGACTACTTGGAATATCAATACTTTCTTTAAATTTTTCCATATTAAAATCTGGTTTATCTTTTTCTTGCATAAACAAAGTATTGATATGATTGATTTGTTGCATCGTACGCCTGATATATAAATAAAAAGGTACCATCATTATCATGAATAACACATTGATACTAATATACTGCAACCATGATTGTGTATTTATGAAGTCTTCAAGCCACACATCTAACTTGTGATTTAGACCAAACATGTAATAACAGCCTAGCGTAACGAATATAACTAACATCATGCTGTATTTACCTTTCATGGTTGTTCCTCCTTTAAATTTAAGGTGCGTCATAACACACTTTGAATCTTCATTACCTTCATGATTGCAGTCAATGCATATCGTTTCTATCAGCTGATTCGTCATTTATTATGCTGATTCATCTCTTTTGTCCATCTAAGTACAAAGACAATAACAACAACACCAAATATTGTCGCAAATAACCAATCTTGCTTTACAATAAAGACAATTGTCGAAATAACAAAAACCATGGCAATAAGCATTCTTAGTACATTTTTAGACATCGTTATCCTCCTTTGATGAGAGACTTTAGCTTAATCATATGCTTTATATCTAACGCTGAACATTTGAATTCAATATAAAGCATGTACTTTTCCATTTAAGTATAAGATATATGCAACTCGTATGTTGTGACTTAAATCATAATACATACAATTGTCATTTTATATTTACATAAATTACAAATAAAAATGGAAAGCATATTTTCAATCCCGTCAACTACTGACAATATAGCGTTTAGCGCCTAAAAAAATTATATCCTAGACTTATTTTAATCCCTATAGCTATGCGAATACCTCAGACAATTCAGTGGTGGTATAATGGGCAGCACTATCTTTAAACTTATGTATTGCGTGTCTCATGTATGTTTGCTGTTCATCTTTACTTAAACACTGCCAACCCAACCTTCTTCGCTCAATCCAACGACTAAACTTCCTTTAATAACACACCTTCACAGTAATATTGTAAAACCAATTACACCCTTTTCATAATAAGTCCACAAAATAATTTAAAGCTAAAAATCATACACATGTTAAATTAAAATTTTATTTTAACAATCCTGATATTTAAGAATTAGTTAAGAATTATTAATAGTTAGTTAATGTGATTTTGTATATTTTCTTCGTATGATTAAGCATGTAAACATCACAAAGAAAGAAGGAATAGATTATGAAATTAAAAACTTTATTATTATCAACAGCACTTGCAACATCACTATTATTAGGCGCATGTGGAAATTCAAATCATGACAGTGATACAAAAAAAGATGAGAAAAAAACGGAAAGTCAAAAGTCTAACCATACAACTGCAGAAAAAGGAATGTTTAAAGGAGAAAACAAAGAAACCGTTGAAGGAAAGGCAATGATTAAAGACAACAAATTAATGCTGACAGACTTCAAATCTTCAAAAGGACCAGACTTACATGTCTATTTAACAAAAAATGGTGATATTAAAACCGGTAAAAAAATCGATGCAGTTAAATATGATGAAAAAGAACAAACATTTGACTTAAAAGGCATCGATGTCAAAGCGTACGATACAGTAACGATTTATTGCGATAAAGCACATGTTGTATTTGGAAATGCCAAAATAAAATAACAACATCCTTTTAATAACATATAGATTAATCATACAACTGATGAGATAGACGTCTATCATTAAGGCATGCTATCTCATTTTTTAACAGCAAAGGAGACAAACACGATGACAAACACGATAACAAACGCCATGACAATGACATGGAAGATCATCATACTTTTACTTAGAATGGGCAGTGGTTTCGTTATACTAAAGCAAGGCTATGAAAAATTGACGGGAGGTTTTGCCGTTGATGGGCTTGTTCCCGTTATTAAAGAAAATCAAGATTCCCCAGAGTGGTATAAATACTTTTTTGAACATGTCGTCGCACATCATTTAGACCTATTTCAATGGATGATACCCATTGGTGAAATCGCCATAGGTCTAGGCTTATTATTTGGCGTTCTATCTTATACAGCTAGCTTTTTCGGTACATTTGTGATGTTAAATTACATTCTCGCAGATATGATATTTACGTATCCATTACAACTATTTTTCTTTATAATATTATTAATGAATAAAGAAACATTACAATCTCTTGAATTAATGCATTTCTTTAAGAAAAAACAATCAAGGAATGATGTAAATGGAAAGAATCGCCATCATTGATGATGAACCTGATATTAGAGACATATGTAGAACATACTTTGAATTTGAAGGATATGAAGTGTTGACTGCTTCAAATGGTCAAGAAGCATTAGATTTGCTCGAACAAGACGTGGACTTATTTATTCTAGACATCATGATGCCAGAGAAAGATGGCTATGCCGTTATAAAAGAAATGAAGGCTAGACAATTAGATATTCCTTATATTTATCTTACCGCTAAGACAACAGAATCAGATACGATTTATGGCTTAATGTTGGGTGCAGACGATTATGTCAAGAAGCCCTTTAGCCCTAGAGAACTTGTAATTCGAGCTAAAAACATCTTATCTCGCACGGTTAAACATTCATCCGCACAAACACTATCTTTTGGGGCATTAACACTTGATAACTTAACTAAAACAGCGACAATTAACAACGAAACTATCACGCTTAGAATTAAAGAATTTGATTTACTTTGGTATCTTGCAACCCATGAAAATGTTGCATTATCTAAAACAGATTTACTCGAACAAGTATGGGGTTATGACTATTATGAGGATATGAACACGCTTAATGTTCATATTCATCGTTTGCGAGATAAATTAGAACAACATCACTATAAAGACTACATCATTTCCACTGTTTGGGGACTTGGTTATAAGTTCCACAGGGGGTATTAAATGACGATACGTAAACAACTTATTATCTCGTTTTTTACATCGATCACGTTTTCAACTCTATTTTTATTTGTACTCAATGAATTAATGTGGTTTGACATGACGCAGACACTGCTACTTACGCTGTTCTCTCTTATTTCAAGTATGGTTACAATGATGATCGCTATGACTTTTTCAATACCCACCATTCATAAGATTGAAAAGTTAAACCATGAAACACAGAAAGTAGCCAATGGCAGCTTTGAAATAGAGCCATTAGATATTCAATCACCTTTAGAATTAAAAGAGTTAAATGATTCATTTGAAACCATGGTCACCAAAGTACGCGAGCAGATGGAACGCATTAAGAGTGAAGAAACTGAAAAAATTCATATGGTACAAAATTTAGCACATGATTTAAAAACCCCGTTAGCTACAATTAAATCGTATTCTGAAGCTTTAAAAGATGGTGTCATAAACACAGAAGAACGACAACAACATGCTTATAAAGTATTAATTTCCCAATCAGATAGATTAAGCCATATGTTTGATGATTTAACTACAATGATGACAGTAAGCGGCCATTCACAAGACCTTGGTTACTTACAAATCGATCAATTATTATTGCCAATCTTAGAAGCTTATCAGCAACAAATAGAACAGCAACATCGTGAACTTATTGTAGACGTAGAAAAAGGCATTCCTCGCTTCTTACAAGACGGAATGGCTATTGAAAGAATCTTATCAAATTTTTTAGATAATGCTCTAAAATTTTCTAAACTAGAAACACCTATTGTTGTCACTGCTAAGAAAGTCGATACGACGCATGTGTCGATTGCAGTCACTGATCAAGGCTGCGGTATCGCTGAGCACCATTTAAAACGCATATTTGAACGCACATATCGTATCGAGCACTCACGTAACCTCAAGAGTGGTGGCTCGGGTCTTGGATTATACATTGCTCAAATGCTTGCTCATCAAATTGATGGTCATATTACGGTGGATAGCAAGCTCAATGAAGGTACAACCATGACGCTAACTTTTAACACACACAAGAGTAAACTTAGCTGATATCCTTAAAACTTTCACTAGCTTAGTTAGCAGCTGTAACAGGTACATTTATCTTTTTTATTTAGACATCCTTTAGTATACCCGCACACAAACGTCAGTGTAACCTAATAACAGTTTGAGGCATAAATATAACGGATTAAAAAAAGAAGCCCATGGGACTGGACATCATTATGTTTTAGGCTATGAACGTTATATTGGCAGTAGTTGACTGGATTGAATATGCGCTTATACCAAGCTTTTTTCAATCCTAGTCAATCTTGCCTTCCGTTGTTTATGCTGGATGATGTATTGATTTAAAAGTAAATGCACCATCTTCATAGTCAAATTTTAAGATACAGCAGTTCGTAAATTTCATTTCACTTGCTTCCGCTAATGGTAAGCATGTATGCGTAAATAAAGATAAAACATCCCCATGACTTACGACTACAACGTTATGCTTGTTCGTTTCATTAAGTATTTCTTGTAATGTATTAACTGTTCGTTGTTGTACTTCATCTGCCGTTTCTCCACCATAGTCTGCAAAGAATGAACCAAAATCTATCACACTATCATGTGGCGGATTTAACAGCTCAGACTCACCTTCATATATACCATAATTCCATTCTTTAATGCCTTTCAATCGTCGATAATTTTCATTAGGGAAAATAATTTCTAATGTATCCGAAGCACGTTCTTGCGTTGAAGAGAATAACTCATAGTCACTTAAATTTAATTGATTAAAGTATGTTTTGGCTAGCGCTGCTTGTTGTTTTCCTAAATCCGTTAATGGTGAATCAGATGCGCCTTGGATTTGACACTTTTTATTAAATATTGTTTGTCCATGTCTAATTAAATATAATGTTTTTTTCATATCAATACCCCTTTAAGTCCTATTTTTTATTTTAGTATCGCCCTATCTGTGTGAAAAATGCTTGATGCCTAGTTTTTCAATCCAGATAGAGCATAAAATACCCTATCCACAATGCACTAAAGCTTAAACCTGTAACCAGTGGTTGTTGTCAAATTCAACATGATCTGGCTTAGCATAATCCGTAATCATATAATCTATTGCTTTAAAATCATTAATGACAAAAGATGCGTTATTATCACGTTTAGTACTATCTGCAACCAAGAAGGTTTCACTACTCTTCTGAAGCATCATGTTACTCACTAAAGCCTCTTCTAAATCATATTCATAAATTTGAGATGTATCAAAAGCGCCACAAGATAAAAATGCTTTATCAAATTTAAATTGTTGTAATACTTGATTTGTTAATGAACCACGTACAACATCTTGCTCTGTGTTGGATATTCCTGGAAGCATAATAATCTCTGCTTCGATGCGTTGTTCCTCAACTGCTTTATTTAATTCCATAACAGTCATAAATGAATTTGTAACAAACGTACAATTTGATAGATGATTTAAATACTTGGGAATACGGCCTATCGTTGTTCCTCCATCTAGCACGATAATTTCTGCATTATTAATAAACTGAGCTGCTCGCATTGCTAAACGCTCTTTAACTTGCGCTTGCTTTTCCCATTTATTTGTATAAGACTGCTCTTTATTCAAATAGTTATATTTGACCGCACCACCATGTATTCTTGTCACTTTTTTATCTTCTTCAAGTGTTTCTAAATCTTTTCTAATGGTCTCGGGTGTAACTTCAAAATATAATGCTAAATCGCTCACAAATACCTTTCCATGCGTAGCAATTCGCTCACAAATCACTTCAAGTCTCGATTTCTTTTTATACATGCAAATGAACTCCTATCTGTGCTAGTTTCATTTTCCAGTGTCCCTTATCCCATCTTCGAATGATTAATATAAAGCGCACACCTTCTTCAAAAATATTTATTAATATAATACCAATATATCCCCAGCCTAAGACAAATGCTGTAAGATAAGATAGCGGAATTAACAAACACCAAGTCGTTATGACATTCACGCATACTGGATAGCGAACATCTCCAGCGACGTTAAGTATATCGACAATAAAGTTATTAATCGCTCTTATAGGCTCCAGTGCAATAAACAACATTAAATACGATAATGTTAAATGATACACACTGTCATCACCTGAGATATAGCGCCCCAGACTATAGAACACACCAACAACCGCAACCATAATGACTGCTGAACGCAACACATTGATGGCTAAACCCTTGTATACACTACGATGTAATACATTGAATTTCCTGCGCGCAATTAATTTCCCTAAATATATTTGACTAGCTAGGCTATATGCCATCGCAACGCAAAATGATACATTGCTAATAGCGACTGTTAGTGATTTAGCTGCCAGAACTTCGGTTCCTAACACCGCAATAAAGGCCGTCGTAATCGTCTGTGCAAAGTTATAAGAAATTTGTTCACCAGCACCTGGTAAACCCAGTAAAATTACTTTTTTAGTCATGAACATATTTAACTTTAAAAACTTTGCCTGTGGTTTATATTTTTTAATTAAATAATAGCCTCCATATAGCAATCCCAACAATCGACTCATCAGTGTGGCAACAGCTACAGCTAAAATAGGGTTACCTACATAATCTGTAAAGACAAACAAGATGCAACAACTTAATATGATATTGATGATATTAATACCTACTGTGATTTTAGCTGCAATGTTAGCCATATATAAAATTCTTAATATCGTGCTGACCAGCATCTGAGCTGTTGTAATAGCAAAACCAAGTAGTAAGATCACGCCAAATTGATACGTTAGTTCAAAAATGTCTTGTGAAACCTGCATAAGCATCAAAATCCAGCGATAACAAATAAGTGCAGTAATCCCAAGTAACGCTGAAAGCACTAAATTCAATGTCAGGCTATGATATAGTTCCGATTTAATCGCTGTCATATCCCGTTCCTTTTGATGTACTAAGCGAATAGAAACACCCACATGGACAATCGTAATCACAAAAGTCAACAGTGTTAGTATTTGGGTACTTATCCCTGATACTGCAATCGCTTTGGTATCATAAGCACTCAGCATAATCACGTCAGCTTGACCCATCAACATCATAAACAGTTGCTCTATTAAAATAGGAACATATATCTTTTGAAAACGAGATTTAGAAACACTGGTCATATTCTACAATCTTTGTTTCATATGGTTTGTTTGGTGATAATTCAATTAAACGCGCGCCCCTAGTAATATCACCATAGCAATGAAATCCGCTGATGCGACCATAATTTAAATGAATGCCATAATGATTGAAGCTAAAATCATTGTCATGATCATGACCACAAAACATGCCTTCAATATTGCCAGAATGCAACATTTGTGCGAAAAGTCCTGAGTTCATTGTTGGACAACCTATCTCCTCATTAAAAATACCGTGATACAATTTAGTTTGTGAAATGGCTTGATATTCTGGTATAGGAATATGCGTAAACAACAAGTTATGCTTAGGCATGATTTGATCTTGTTGCTCATAATAGCGTTCTACTTCAGCAATCCATGCCACATGGTCTGGGTGAATATAAGCATATTGACCAATAGCAGTTGTGCTATAATCTCCGCCATCAATAACGTAAAGCAAATGTGATAACTGGTCATTGTCATATACTTCTAACACATATGCTTCTTTATCATTAACAATCTTCGAATGCTTCTTACATGCATAGTTGTTTGCAAGCTCGGCTTCAATTTGTCTTAAATCACTGCGACTTAAATGATTTTCTGTATCGTGATTACCAAATGTCGTCGCAATGCTAGTGTCAAATTGATTTAAAAATTCAATCAGATTTCGGTATACCTTTTCAGAATCCATCACACCTTGAGACCATATTTGATCACCCGTAAACATACATAAGTCTGGTTGATATGTGGTAATGAGTTGTTCAAGCAATTGATACGTCTGTTGATCTTTGTCATTATTTTTCGGACTTAAATGTAAATCTGTAAATTGCATGATTTTGAATTTTGACATTGTCTATACTCCTTTATTCTTTGGTCGAACCGATATTAACACCTTTAACAAAGTGTTTTTGGACAAACGGGAAAAGTAACAGTACAGGAATAATTAGCAACACAATCATTGCCATTTGTAGTGAGTCCCCTGTAATCGTAATGCGCTCAATCATTTGATATGCACCTGACTTTTGTTTCAACGCATTGGCGATAGAATCCTGGCTCGTCAACATATCTTGTAAGACGGTTGCCAATGGCTTTAACTGCGGATTTCTAACAAAGAATGCACCTGTAAACCAATCATTCCACTGACTTACCGCATTAAAGAGTGTAATTGTCGCAATAACAGGTTTACTCATCGGCAAGATGATTTTCCAAAATATTTGCCAATCATTACAGCCATCTATACGTGCCGCTTCAATCACACTAATTGGTATTTGATTGAAGAACGTACGCATGATTAAAATGTTATACACGCTGTATAGCGATGGAATAATATAAACCCAAAATGTATCTGTCAGGCTTAGTTGATTCAATAAGATATATAATGGCACTACACCTGCACTGAATAACATCGTAAAGACTAAGAAAAAAGAAATCGTTCTTCTAAACGGTAGCGACTTAATCGTTAATGCGTACGCAGCCATAGCGGTTAATATAACGCTAAGCACTGTACCAATAATCGTTTTAGCCAAACTAATAAACAACGCATTCAAAATGGTTCCTTGTTTAAATATTTCCTTAAAATTATCTAATGAGAACTGACGCGGCCAAAAGGTAATACCACCCTTTTGTGCATCAGCCCCACTATTGAAAGCTAATGCAATAATATTAATCATCGGCAACAGAATTGATAGTGCAAGGGTAATAATAATCACCCAGGAAATACTGCGAATAATAATACTGCTCCAATCTCGCTTGATTTTCATTCATTGTCATCCTTTAGAATCGTATTTTTTCGCCATTTTTTATTTTCTTTTCAATCATTTTTTCAAATTCTGGGAGACCAGCTTGGTCTAATTTCTTTTTCGCATCTTCTAAAATACGTTCAGACTCTTTGTCAGTTTTAGCATAATACGCGCGTTTTAAAGATTCATCGTATTCATCCAAGGCTATTTCCAATTCTTCACCTTTATCAAATTTTGGTAAGAAAGATTTAACTGTTAAACCATCAATAACTTTTGCATGCTTTAATTTTTCATCATAATGCCATGATTCGGCCATTTTCTCTGGATTTGTTTTACCTTGTTTTTTTCGAGCATTGTCGCCATACTCTCTTTCACCAAAATCATCTAGATTATCTACATCGGTAAGTCCTAAGTGGTCAGCCCAGTATGAACCTGCACCACGGAAACCTCTTTTTTTCGCTTGATCTGGATGTTCATCTATTTCTTTTAATACTTCTTTTTTCACAACAGGATTGCCTTTTTTGTCTAAATTATAATCGCGTCCCTTAATACCATATTCACCTAATAATTTCCCTTCACGACTGGCTAAGAAATCCGCTAACTTCACTACATCTTCAGGATGTTTTGTACTTTTAGGAATTGACCAACCGCCATATCCTGATTTATAAGACATTTCCATTTGGTACTTTCCTTTAACCGTGTTTAAAGGCCCTAGCGGAATGTATTTCATACTTTGGTTTTCAGTCACGTAATTGTGCAAATCTGACACAATGCCCCATGAACCATTTACAAGCCCTTCTTTAGCTTGGTTTTCAGACATAGTATAAAAGGCTTTATGCATCAATCCTTCATCCATTAATGACTTCACATATTTTACACGTTTCATGCCATAATCTGTATCTGATTCATGTTTCACCTTATCATGATCTATTTGGAACTTTTCATCTGCCCCACCAGTCCATACTAAGTCGTTATAAAAAGCCGTACGATCACTACCACCCCATGCTGTAGGTCCTATAGGTGTAATTTCTTTACCATTGTCATCTTTGAAGTGATGATTTTTAATTTTTTCAGCTAATGCTTTCATGTCTTTTGATGTTTTAATAGAGCTTGGATCTAAATTTAGTTGTTCTGCAATATCTTTACGAATATAAGGACCGCCAACTACTTTTCTGCCTGGATCACCTGGTTTACGGTTAATACCCATATGCACAAAATACGTCCCGTCTAAATCTTTAGGAAACATAATATTGTCACGCGTATCTTTAGGTAAATAATCTTTCTTTAAGTACTTTTTATACACATTTGTATCTTTGAGTAATGGTTTTAAATCTGTTAGTTGCCCTTGTTTCGCAGCTTTATTTAATACTTTCATTTCTGGACGACCACTATTATCTAAATAATACACAATGAAATCTGGTAAATCTCCAGAAGCTAGACCAGAAGTTAGCGCTTCTGTAGAGTCATTTCCCGATGCCGTTTGTAATTCAAGCGTAATACCAGTCTTCTTTTTTAATTCTTTTTCAATTTCTTTATTCATTTCTGGTGACACGTCATTCTTACTTTGAAAGACGAGCCCTTTTAGTTTGCGATCTGCAATCCATGTTTTAGGTTTTCCTTTAGCGTCTGCGCGTCGTTTCTCTTCATCTTCATCTTTGCCACAAGCAGTCACAAATACAAGTAGTAACACCAATAATAAAATACTCAATTTTTTTATATGTTTCATTGTCTTCTCCTTAATATAATGATGTGTTGAATTTTCTATCTGCAAAACGATTCACTACAATGACCAAAATCAAGCCAATCACACCTTGTAACAAACCAATTGCTATTGAATAACTGAAATCCCCTTGCTGAATACCAGTACGAATCACGAAAGTATCCAAAATTTCTGCGTATTTTGCATTACCAGGTGTTTTTAATAAGTAGATTTGATCAAAACCAGCTTTCAAAATATCCCCTAACGATAAGATGAATAAAATAATAATCGTCGGTGTCAACATCGGTAGTGTGATATGAATAATTTGCTGCCAACGATTAGCGCCATCAATTTTAGCTGATTCATAAATTTCAGGATTGATTCCCATTATGGCAGCAAAATAAATGATAGAGTCCCAACCCACGTTCTTCCATAAATAACTTGAAAACATAATTGTATGGAAATATTCAGGATTCATCATAAAGAATGTAGCGCCATTGCCACCAAATTGCTGAATTAATTGATTAATCAATCCACTATCAGGCGCGAGTACTTTTTGAAAAATACCAACAACAACAACCCAAGATAAGAAATGTGGAATATACATGACCCCTTGGAATAAGCCACGGAAGCGTCCTAACTTCTTCGTATGTGAGATTTCATTAAACATAATTGCCAGAGCAATCGGAAATGGCAAAGCGAGTACTAATTTCATTCCACTGATAATTAAGGTATTGATAATAATTTGGTAGCTTTGAGAATCAGAGAAAAATCGCTTGAAATATTTGAAACCTTCCCATTGTCCACCGAAAATCGTCGTATCAAAACGGAATTCTTTAAAAGCTAAGACCAACCCTGCCATTGGAATATAATTGAAAATTAGAAAAAAGAGGAGGCAAGGAAGCAACATAAGATACAATACTTTATGCTGCCAAATACGTTGTAGCAAAGTCACTTTATGCTGCTTAACTGGGTGTGCATGATTGACGTGTAGCGTTTCTTTCACTGTACTTACTCCAATCTGTTTGTTTTGTTATATACTGACTGTTTCTGAATTCATCGCTTGCTGCTGAGGCGTAACTAAGTCACCTGTTTCACGATCAAATAAATGACAGTCTGCTAATTGCATCCCTAAATGAATGGTTTCCCCTGGCTTTAAGTCCATTTGATTATCAGTAGAAACAACGATATGTGTTTCCCCATTCACGCAATGAATTAATTTTGTAGCGCCAATTAGTTCTACTAACGTCACCTGCCAATCTGGCAATTGTAATTCATAGTCTTTTAACGCAGCGCTTTCAGTAGAAAATTGAATATTTTCAGAACGAATACCTAAATTTAAAGCATTATGCTCAAATACTCCCAATACTTGAGCATCAACAACAAGTTGTTGATTGAACAACCAACTTTGATCTTTAATGTCTAACGGAATCATATTCATTGTTGGATTTCCAATAAATGTGGCAACAAACTGATTAATAGGATGATGATAAATCTCTTCAGGCGACCCAACTTGTTGAATCACACCATCCTTTAATAACACAATTTTAGTAGCCATTGTCATCGCTTCTGTTTGATCATGCGTGACATAAATTGTAGTAGCACCCATTTTCTTATGTAGCTTAATAATTTCCGTTCGCATATGCGTTCTTAACTTTGCATCTAAATTAGATAAAGGTTCATCCATTAAAAAGATTTTCGCATCACGGACAATCGCACGGCCAAGTGCTACACGTTGACGTTGACCACCTGAGAGTGCTTTTGGTTTCCTATCTAACAAATGACTAATTTCTAATATTTTCGCTGCATCTTGAATACGTTGATCGTATTCCTTTTTATGAATGCCGCGCATTTTCAATCCAAATGCCAAATTCTTGTACACAGACATATGCGGATATAACGCATAGTTTTGAAACACCATTGCAATACCACGATCTTTAGGTTGAACTTGATTTAATAACTGATCGTCTACATAAATCTCACCTTCACTAATTTCCTCTAATCCAGCAATCATACGTAATGTTGTAGATTTGCCACATCCAGAGGGCCCTACAAAAACAACAAACTCTTGATCATCAACTTCTAGGTTAAAATCTTTAACTGCATAATGATTCCCGTCATAAACTTTGTTCAAATGTTTGAGCGTTATCATATTTTCACTCCTTAAATGATCTTACAGTTAAATTCTAGAATGCTTTTGTTAATTAAATATATTTGTTTGATAAAAAAAGATTAAAGTCCAAATTTTTGATTATAAATTTTCAAAAATATTCATCTTACAAACCATTGAAATAACAGAAAAAATATCTATTTTTAAAACAAAGATTATTCAAAAATATTTACACTAGAATAATAAAATTCACATAACACTAACAAAACATATTGAAAACCCCGTTGACACTCATCAACTTGTGTCCTCACAATTATTTGGAAATAAGACAAACATAGAAAAGCCCTTTCATCTTGACCATCAAAAATAAATAAACTAATCATGATGGACTGGTTTGAACACTTAGATTCAATGTTTGATACTTTTATCCTTAAGTTTATAAATGTTTTTTTAATAATGAATTGGGATATATCACTTGTGAAATAAAAAATAATTAAGGAGTGTCTAATCATGTATAAAATTGCAATCGCGGGCGCAGGTGCCATGGGTGGACGAATTGGCGTTTCCTTAAAACAAGCTGGCTATGATGTCACGTTAATCGATGATTGGCAAGAACACGTCAATTGCATCAATGAAAATGGTATGGAAGTCCAAACAGAGATGGATACTTATACTGTCAATATTCCAGCAGTTCTAACTAAAGATGTATCAGGACAATTTGATTTAATTATCATCTTAACGAAAGCCATGCAATCTGAAAAAATGTTACAGCATTTACAAGAAGCTAATACAATTCACAAAGATACAGCAATACTAAGCATGATGAATGGGTTAGGTCACGAAGAACGCTTATCTAAATTAGTGCCATTATCTCAAATTTATCTAGCCGTAACGATGTGGACAGCAGGTTTAAGAGGCCCAGGACAGCTACTTTTAGAAGGTGAAGGTGCCATTGATTTACAACGTGCAGATGGCGAAAAAGATTCTCGAACTGAAGTTATATTAAACATGCTCAATACATCTGGCTTAAATGCACAAATCAGTTCTGACGTCTTCAAATCCATTTGGTCTAAAGCAACTTTGAATAGCGTGTTAAATCCTTTATGTACCATTTTAGATAAAACGATTTATGAATTTGGCTGTTATGAAGATGCGCAAGATATGATTACGCCAATTGTTGACGAGATTATATCGGTAGGACAGGCAAAACATATTGACTTAAATCGACAAACGCTCTTAGACAAAATTGAAGCCTCTTATCCAAAAGAAGCACAGGGCCTACATTACCCTTCAATGCATCAAGATTATAATAACGGCCGCTTAACAGAAATCGACTATCTTAATGGTCAAATCGTTGAATATGGTAAAGTATTTAATATTCCTACACCTACAAATGCATTAATCACCCATCTTATTCACCAATTAGAAATGAAAAATCACTAACTATACCTATTCCTTGGCGATTGATTGCAGTCAAATCATTGCAGTTCATAATACAACTCACAATGCTTGTTCCTTTCTCTCTGTTGGGGGCCTACCCCAACTTGCTTTGCTTGTAGAATTTCTTGTTGAAATTCTCTCTGTTGGGGCCCCACCCCAACTTGCTTTATCCGTTGGGCCTGGAACATGTTTTAAGCTGTGAACTAAATATTGGCAGTAGTTGACTGGATTGAAAATACGCTTATACCAAGCTTTTTTCAATTCTAGTCAACCTTGCCGGGGCGGGACTACGAATTCATTATGAATGCTGTCCCGCTCCCTCTCTGTTGGGGGCCCCACCCCAGCTTCTTTTGTTAGAAGAAACTGGTTTTGTCGATTTTTTTGTGCTATATTATTGTTGTTATATACTTGCAAATGCAACAATTTTATTAGGAGGTTGTTATGTGGAAGATATTTTAAGAGATATCGGTGTTATTGCCAGAGCACTGGATTCTATTAGCAATATTGAATTTAAAGAAATTGATCTTACTAAAGGGCAGTTTATTTATTTGACTAGAATATGTGAAAATCCTGGAATTATCCAAGAAAAATTAGCTGAAATGTTAAAAATTGATCGCACTACGGCTTCTAGAGCTATTAAAAATCTCGAAAAAAATCATATGATTGTAAAGAAAAATGATGCTACTAATAAAAAGAACAAATTGCTATTCCCAACCGAAAAGGGTAAATCACTTTATCCATTCATTATTAGAGAAAACAATCATTCAAATGCCGTTGCATTACAAGGTTTTTCCCAGAAAGAAATTACTGATTTATCACTGGCATTAAAAAGAGTAAAACAAAACATATCTGAAGATTGGTCCAAAGTAAAAAAGGGTTACAAAAGAAAGTATTAGTTAAGGGTGTAATTAAAATGATCAGATCATGTACTATTGATGATGCAGTTCAATTACAAAAGATCGCTTATCAAACATTTGATGAAACGTTTAGATTTCAAAATAAAGAAGAGAATATTAATCAATATCTAGCTGAAAATTTCACTCATGATAAAGTCATCGATGAATTAAATAACCCCCATTCCTTTTTTTACTTTATTTATGATGAAGATAAATTGGCAGGATATTTAAAATTAAATATCAAAGATGCCCAAACTGAAACGTACAATGACAACGATTTAGAGATTGAGCGTATATATATCTTAAGCACTTTTCAGCATAAAGGGCTAGGAAAAGCATTATTCAATCAAGCGTTAACATTAGCAAATCAACTTTCTTGTGACTCTATTTGGTTAGGTGTGTGGGAAAAAAATGATAACGCCATAATATTTTATAAAAGCTTGGGATTTCATGTAATTGATAGCCACATATTTTATATGGGAGACGAAAAACAAACAGATTATATTATGATGATGCATATATAAAGGAGAGAGTATCATGTATATTCCAAAGCACTACCAAATGAAAAATGATAACAATATTAAAAAATTTATGGAAGAACATAACTTTGTCACAATAGTTACCGTTGATGATCATATTCCTATTGCTACACATGTACCCGTAATGATTGAATACAACGAAGACACGATGTATTTATCCGGACATTTTGCAAAAGGCAACCCGCAATGGAAGACGATACAAGATAATTCAAATATACTAGTGATCTTTTCAGGTCCTCATAGTTATATTTCTTCAAGTTGGTACGAAGAAGAAGATGTACCAACATGGGATTATCAAAGTGTGCATGCTTATGGCACTGGTGCGCTATTAAACGAAGCTGAATTAACATATGCATTAAAAAGTATGCTTAATAAATATGAAGCGCATCGCGAAAATGGTGCTACTTGGGATAAACTGTCTAATCAAACTTTAAAACAAATTAAAGGTGTCATAGGATTTAAAATCAAAGTAAACCGATTGGAAGCAGCATATAAATTAAGCCAAACTCGAAGTGAAAAGGAAAAAGAAAATATTATTTCTAAACTTAAGCAAAGTAATGACAATGTACAAATTAACTTAGCCGATGAAACTGAAAACTATAAATAGAAGACATTCTATAATAATTTAAACATTTAACATATATTCGTTACCCCTTCAAAATCAGCATTCATAGCTCCATTTTGAAGGGGACATTTTATATCTAATAGCACATAAGCATTTGCTTATTTGACATATTTGACTTTAGACAATCATAAATACTGCTCCAAAATCCCCGTATACTATAATATTAATCAACAATAATTTTTACTACATAAAACTTTAACATTTATATTTTTTTATATCTATATACTAAGTTTAAATTACATATAAATTATAAAATTTTTGTTGACTTAGAAAACCTAATCATAGATACTAATCTTGATAATGATTATCATTGTCATACATCATGAAGGAGGCTCATTTAGTCAATGAATAAAGTTGTTAACATTATAGTTACTGCACTTGCTTGTATTGTCATTTTAGCAGGATGTAGTGGAAATTCTAATAAATCAACATCAGATCAGTCAGACAAGGACACAATGAAAATTAAACATGCGATGGGAACCACAGAAATTAAAGGTCAACCTAAACGTGTGGTTACATTATATCAAGGTGCCACTGATGTCGATGTCTCTTTAGGTGTTAAGCCTGTAGGAGCTGTTGAATCATGGACACAAAAACCAAAATACAATTATTTAAAAAAGGCGTTAAAAGACACAACGATTGTTGGACAAGAACCTACGCCTAATTTAGAAGAAATTTCTAAACTAAAACCAGATTTGATTGTCGCTTCCAAAGTTCGAAATGAAAAGGTTTATGATCAATTATCTAAAATTGCGCCAACCATTTCGACTGATAATGTCTTTAAGTTTAAAGATACTACAAAGTTAATGGGTAAGGCTTTAGGAAAAGAACGTAAAGCAGATAAATTACTTAAAAAATATGATGATAAAGTCGCAGCATTTAAAAAGGATGCTGAGGCAAAATATAAAGACGCTTGGCCATTGTCTGCTTCAGTAGTCAACTTCCGTGCAGATCATACTAGAATATATGCTGGTGGTTACGCTGGTGAAATATTAAGTGATTTAGGATTTAAACGAAATAAAGCTTTACAAAAAGAAGTAGATAAAGGAAAAGACATTATTCAGCTAACATCAAAAGAAAGTATTCCATTAATGAAAGCGGACCATATCTTTGTGGTTCAGTCTGATCCTACCGCAAAAGATGCAGGGTTAGTTAAGAAAACAGAAGATGAATGGACGTCAAGTAAAGAATGGAAACATTTAACTGCAGTTAAAAATAACCAAGTATCAACCGACTTAGACGAAATCACTTGGAATTTAGCTGGTGGTTATCAATCTTCGTTAAAACTCATCGATGATTTATATGACAAACTCAATATTGATAAACAATCAAAGTAACTAAGGAGTTATTCAATGCTACTTAAACCAAAATATCAAATCGCACTTGCTGGTTTCTGCCTTGTTATTGTAGCTATCTCTAGTTTGATGATTGGAAACACGCTTGTATCACCTATGACGTTGATACAAGCGTTATTCAACTTTGATAGCGCGAATGAGCTACACCACATTGTTACTGGAACACGAACCTCTAGAACAATCATTGCATTGCTTACTGGTGCTGCACTAGCCATAGCAGGTTTGTTGATGCAAGCACTCACACGTAACCCTATTGCCTCTCCAGGATTATTTGGTGTAAATGCGGGTGCAGTATTTTTTGTTATCTTGAGCATTACTTTTTTCCAGATTCAATCATTTAAAGTAATTATCGTTATTGCATTTCTAGGTGCCATTATTGTAACCATATTAGTTGTCACATTAGGAATGTTTAGACAGACTCAATTCTCACCACAACGTGTAATTCTAGCCGGTGCTGCAATATCTATGTTATTTACAGCGTTCACACAAGGCATTTTAATCATGAATGAAACAGATTTACAAGGCCTATTATTTTGGTTAAGTGGTTCTGTATCATTACGTAATATTTGGGATATGACATGGATTATTCCACTCATTTTAATACTTATACTTATCGCATTCAGTATGGGTGCGCATATTAATATCTTGATGACAAGTGACGATATCGCTACTGGTTTAGGACAAAATATTAGAGTAGTAAAATGGCTCATTATACTACTGATTAGTATGTTAGCAAGTATTTCCGTTGCTGTGGCTGGTTCAATTGCATTTATTGGCTTAATCGTCCCCAACATAAGTAAAAGACTATTGCCACCAAATTATAAATACCTCATACCATTTAATGCACTTGCTGGCGCGAATTTAATGCTCTTATCGGATATGATTGCACGAGTAATTATCCAACCGCTTGAACTACCCATCGGTGTTGTAACCGCTATAATGGGTGCAAGTGTATTAATTTATCTTATGCAGAAAGGACCACATCGCTTATGACAGAAAGGATTAAAAAGAAAGACTTTTATTACCTTATCATTGCGCTTATTTTCTTAATAGTAATTTCAGTTATTAGCATGATGGCTGGTTCCAGTTATATTTCTTTGCAACGCATTGTCATGTATTTTTTCAATCCAGCTGATAGTATTGATCAGTTTACGATAGAGGTATTGCGCTTGCCGCGAATCATATTAGCCATTTTAGCTGGTATGGCTCTCGGTATAAGTGGTTTAATACTGCAAAATGTGCTAAAGAATCCTATTGCCTCACCCGATATTATCGGCATTACAGGAGGTGCGAGCTTAGGAGCAGTCATATTTATTAACTTTTTTAATCAAATAAGTATACAGGTGCTCCCACTATTCGCAGTGACTGGAGGGATGATTGCAATGCTGGTTCTACTCATCTTTCAAAAGCACGGCCAAATTAAGCCAACAACATTAATTATTATTGGCATTTCTATGCAAACGCTCTGCATAGCATTAGTACAAGGCTTGCTTATAACGACCAAGCAACTATCAGCTGCTAAAGCTTACACATGGTTAGTGGGAAGTCTCTATGGCGCAACATTTAAAGATAGTATTGTTCTAGGTAGTGTCCTTATTGCGATTGTTCCACTGCTTCTGGTAATCATTCCTAAAATGAAAATATCCGCATTAACTGACCCTTTAGCTATTGGTTTAGGTTTACATGTACAGCGCATGAAACTAATGCAAATACTAATAGCTACGATATTAGTATCCATAGCCATTAGTCTAGTGGGAAATATTAGCTTCGTTGGATTAATTGCCCCACACATTGCTAAGACAATCGTTAAAGGCAGTTACGCTAGCAAATTGTTGATGTCAGGAATGTTAGGTGCCATCTCAATAGTCATTGCCGATTTAATTGGACGTACCTTATTTCTTCCAAAAGAAGTTCCTGCTGGTATATTTATAGCCGCTTTTGGTGCGCCATTCTTTATATATTTATTACTAACTGTTAAAAAATTATAAAAAAGTAGTCAACCTTCAGACATACCGCACGCTAAATTATAACTAAATGCATCGCCATGCATAGGTGTGTAACTTAGCTATAACTGCAAAGTATTTTGGCAAGACTTATGAAGAAACAAGACAGGCTGAAACTGTCCTCTAAGAAAGCCAACAATACGAAGCATTGTACTAAACCAAAGTACAACTTTTGGGGTGCACATCACATTGAATAAAAAAGAAGCACTCAGATGAGTTGAATTTAATTCATCTGAGTGTTATTTTTCTGAGATGTATGTCCCAGAGCCTGTTCTTTTTCAATGACTCGTGTCCCAAGATGATACTTTATAGCACAACACTTGCATTCACAATGCTTCTTAAGGTTGAATATATTGTAATGTCTCAGCTTGATTAGCATTGATTTTACGATATGAAATCACACCTAAGCCTTTGACATTGCTTTCTGAGATAATAATTGAACCATCGCTGTTTACTTTTTCGACAAACGCAACATGTCCATAATAGCGATCCGCATTAAGCTGCCCTGGTTTAAACGATACCGCTGTATGTTCTGATGGATGATTTGACACTTGATAGCCTTTATCACGAGCACGCACAGCCCAGTCTCCGCCATTACCCATTGATCCATCTACATAAAGATTAAATTGTTGCAAACGATTATAGACATACCAGGTACACTGCCCTTGTGGGTAAAAGTTTTTAGACTGACTGTCCATTTCTTTAAACGGCTTATAGTCACCTTGATTATCATCGTAAGACTTATTGAAAAATGCTTCATCTAAAATAGGCATTTCTTCTCCATCCAGTTCCGTTAGACGATATTGTTTAATAATACTATTTAACTTTTTATCGTAATCAGGATCCGTTGAATACGTACCTACTAAACTTTTTGTAGCATCTTCATATGTCATGCCAGGTGTCTTCCAACTACCTTGATAAATATTGTTATTCCCGTCGATACCATAACGAATTAACTTAGCATAGTCTTCTAATGCTGCTTTAGTATCAGGATAATTGCGAAATGCTGCAGTTGTTTGATACATTTTACCTTCAGAATCTGCTTCTAATGTATTGAAGTTTGTAGTTTCTCCTTGATAAGCACCTTTCACGCCAAATAAATTGTTATGTGGCGCACTTGCAAGCGCACTATTACCAGAATCAGATTCTAATATGGCTTGTGCAATCATTACAGAAGCATACAAATGTTCCTTTTGTGCAACATGATGTGCATCTTCAGCAATGTTTTGTATAAATTCACGCGTGTCACTACTCTGAGCAACTTCATACTGTGTTTCAACTTTATCATCATCAGTATCTGGCGCTTGCTGCAATATCGCTGTATCGCGATAACCATTTGTAGATGAATCTCCCTGCTTCGTCACAACTTGCGCTGCTCTCCTTTGAGATGACTCATTTTCACTCGTCTGAGGATTGTTAACTTGCTGATGTTGTGCCTTAGACGTCGTTAACTGCTTAGATTGTACATCGTTCGATTCTTCATCATGTTGCATACGTTGAATCAATGTTTCATCATCATGCTGAGATGCAACTGTTGACGTCTCATTAGGTGGTAATAAAGTTACTTTAGGTGGCTTATGCTGATTGACGCGTTGATGCGAGGCAACCACTTTAGGCAATGGTACTTCTTCTTCAATATCATTGATTGGTACTTCCGTTGATTCAATGTGCTTGTCTTTTGGGCTAAGATACGCATCCTCATCTTGCTTATGTACCTTTTTATTTTTATGTTGATGCACTTGCGTATCCATCGCATAGGAACTTAGTGGCGTACTTATCAATTGTGACAATGCAGTGACGGTAATTACACAAAATATTAATTTATTTCTGCTCACTTATTTACCTCCATCAATTCTCTATTCCCCAGTGCTGATTGCATGAATAAATTTCAAAGCAATCTGATTCACTTTACTTTAAATATTGATAACCAATGTCATATTTTATTACAGTATTTTCTAAGATTGGACTTGAACTATCTTGTGATTGATGACGTACATGTTGGTGTGCTTTGCGAAAAACATCTGATTGTAACCAATCTTTAAAATCTTCTTCAGTGTCCCATAATGTTAAAATTTTCACTTCATCATAATCTTCTAATTCATGTGTTTTCGTAACAAACATGCCTTTAAAGCCTTCTAATGTCTCTATCCCATGTCTAGTATAGAATCGATCGATAATCCCTTCTGCTGTACCTTTATCTAACTTTAATTTGTTTTCTGCCATAAAATTCATTGCTACATGCTCCTTTTCTATTTTAATTCAACTAATTTTGTGACCACTACAATACGGCCAGATGTTTGACTATACGCATCTTCACATGTCGATAACGTTACAATCTTATCTTTAGCTGATACTTCTGTAGTAGTATTTATTACCGACTTGCGCATCGTTTCTTTTAAAAATTTGTCATAGGCTTGCTGCGTTTTAAAATATGTTTGAATATAATTATCTTTCGTCGTTGTTTGATAAGCACTTAAAACTTCTAAGCGATATTTATGATATTTTGTATCGAATTGAATGCTTTTATGCTTATCATAAAATGATTGTTTTAAATATTTTTCTAATACATCAAACATGGTGTTATCACCAACATGATGTCCATAAATGACAGTGTTTAAATCAGGCTGTGCTATCGCATTACGATAATCCATAAAAATACTACCTTTGCGACTTGCTTCATGCTCAAAATCATGCTGTAAATAAGTCTTATTATCTTTAGCCTGCAATACCGGATAATTTAAAGTTGAATCACTAAGGTGAATCCAGCCAACAATATCCTTGTTCACTTGTTCTAATTGTGTAAACTGTGGTCTGACCTCATTATTTGCTGATTGCGTAGTATAGTTTTGTTGTAAGTTCTTATATCTTTCTTCAGCTTGTTTATCTGCTAAATGTAAATGATAAATTTGATAGACTGAAATGACGATAACTGCTATTAGGATGATTTGACATAATCGAAGCACTAATTTCATTTGTTGTGTCCGCCTCGTTTTTTGACAATGACCGTGCCGCAATCAGGATCTTGAAGTATCTTTGCATCAATGTGGTACATGTCTTGAATTAATGTGTGGTCAATAATATCTTTAGGTCGCCCTTGCGCAAGTAATCCTTTATTGCCTAGACAAATCAGTTCGTCACTATATTCAATCGCTTGATTAATATCATGTAGCACCATAATAATCGTCATTTGATATTCCTCATGCAGCCATTTAATGATATCTAAAACTTGATACTGATAATGAATATCTAAAAAGGTTGTTGGCTCATCTAACAATAAGTATTGAGGTTCTTGTGCTAAAGCCATGCCAATAAATACACGCTGTAATTCACCACCAGATAGGTTCATCACTGATTGATGTTCAAATTGTGTCAAATCTAATTGTTGAATCACCGTATTCACGACACTATCTTTGCGTAAATCTTTCTTAAACAGACGTTGATAACTATAACGGCCTGTTTCAATCACTTGTCTAACAGTAAAATCTTCAGGTACCTTACTTTTTTGATGTACCGTCGCTAATCGCTGAGCTAACGCTTTCTGGCTATATTGATTTAATAATTTGTCTTGAAGAAAAATCTGACCACTTTTTGGCTTGAGATTATGAGATAAAAGTTGCAACAAAGTAGATTTTCCTGATCCATTTGGCCCAATAATGGTAGTTATCGCATTCGACTTAAATTCGAGTGAAATATCTTCAAAGATTGGTCGCTGTAAGTCGTAATAAAAGTTAAGATGTTCTATGCGCATGACTTACCGCTCCTTTACAAATCATATAAATTAATATTGGACCACCTAGCATCATGGTTAGCACATTCGCTGGTATTTCAAGTGGTGGATGAATAGTACGGCCAATGATATCAGCTAACAACACCAACCACGCACCCATCATAGCTGAGTATGGCAATACTTTTTTATAATTACTGCCAATACATCTACGTACAATATGTGGCACAATCAAACCTACAAATGCCATTTGTCCTACTATTGCTGTTGCACCACTTGCTAAAAAGACAGCGACTAATCCAATCATTAATCGATACTTCGTAATATTAAAACCGATATTATTTGCCTGCTTCTCATCAAAAGCCAATAAGTTTGTTTTTTGTGCCAAAATCAAAGCTAAAGTAATACCGATAATTGCAGTAATTGCAACAATGTATACATCATTCCAAGTTTTCATAGTAAGACCTTGTGGAATCTTCATAAACGGATCTTGAGCTAACAGTTCTAGTATGCCATTTAACATTGCATATAATGCCACACCTACAAGAATCATTCTCACTGGCGCTAATTTATATTTCGCAATAAGCACAAACAACACCATAAATGGTATAACGCCACCAATAAAACTTAGAAATGGCGCGTAAAAATATAACCCTGGAAATAGTAAAAGCACAAGACTGCGAACCACTAACGCACCTGATGAAACACCCAAAATATTTGCTTCTGCGAGTGGATTTTGCAGAACAGCCTGTAATAAAGCGCCTGATACTGCTAATATAGCCCCCACAAATAATGCAATAAATATCCTTGGAAACCTTAAATCGATAACCGCATCAACATGCTGTTCGCTACCAGTAGTTACTTTAGTCATTACTTGATCAAAACTAATTGGTATTTTACCAACAACCACAGCAACATATGTTGTCACAATGAGCAATGCTAACATGATAACCATTAAAAATGCTGGATGTTTTTTCATATCCTCTTCCTCTTTTAAAACTTAATGTTGATTATAAAAAACGTCATATAATTGCTTCATGGCATCATCAGCATCAACATTTGCAGTAATGCCAAAAGGTATCTCTTCTAAATCATACACACGGTCTTCTTTAACTGCTTTAAAATGTTTCCAAATGTCATTTTGCTTAAATTCTTTTTGGAACATCTTTTTCACTTCATCTGGCATACCATGAGGCAAGCGTAAAATAATGTCTGGATCGACATTCACTAGATTTTCAGTATTAGAAGATATATATTGTTTTGATGTATCTTTAATCACATTTTCTCCACCTGCAATTTTCACTAAATCCCCAATATATGATTTATCTGTAGCTACTAAATAACTTCCAGGAACCCCCATTAAAATAAGCACTTTAGGATGTTTCTTTTGTTTAGCAGCTTTGTCTTTAATATCCTTTTTGACTGAATTGATGTGTTGATTTAATGCTTTTGCCTTACTTTCACGATTAAATTGATGTCCCAATTGTGTGATGGATTTTTCCATGCCATCTAAACTATCGTAATCGTAATAATATCCCTTCATATTCAATTGTTTATAAAACGGCTTCATTTCATCTTTAATCGTACTTACACTTAATACATGCGTTGGATTGACTTGTTTCACTGCTTCCACACTTGGTTGCATCGGTTGCCCAACTTCTGGCACGTCTTTATAACGCTTAGGCAATGTTTTATATGTCGTTGGCTTTCCGACAATAGGAATGTCCAGTTTATCTAGTGTCATCGTTAAAGCCACCGTGGTTGGTACAATGCGATATGCGTTACCTTGTTGATCTACATTATCACCTTTTGTATGTTTACTACTTTGACTACATCCAGTAAGCAACATAAGCAATATAGCTAATGATGACATTATTTTGCTGATGTTCATTTTGTTACTCACCGCTTTCTATTAATGAAATATGTAGCAATTAAACCTGCTACTGAAATAAAAATTAAAATTCCGAATATAATATAGTCTTTCGTATGTTTTGGCAAATTAACGTTAGGTTGTTTATTGCCATCTGTGTGATAAGATTTATCAGCATTTCTATCAAATGCTGGTGTTCGTTTATTTTTATCTTTGTGCTGCTGCGCGGCGTGCGCTTTATTTTTTGATGCAGCTGTTGTTACTTGTTTCTTTTCACCTTGTTGTGCTGACGATTCATGTGAAGATGGTGTTGGTGTTGAACTTGATGATTGCGTTGTCGTTTCACTATTATTAGACGGCGTTGTTGTTCTACTTGAAGTATCTTCATTGTTGGATGCATGTGTATCATTATTTTGCTGTGTTTGTTGTTGCTGCTTAACATGCGCTTGTTGTTTTTCTGAAGCTGGAGGTACTGACTTATCTCCGGGGTCTTGCTGATGTTTATCTTTGTTACGTTTTTCCGCTGATGTATCTGATTGACTATCGTCTGTTTCATTTGGATGTTTTACACCTAGCACAATATACGTTGTGTAGTGATGATCATAGTTTAATTCTGGAATGACAATGTGGATGCGTGCTTCTATCTCTTTAGTATCTTCTTCTACAGGTATGCGCACAGTGGCTTCTTGAGTATCACTATTTTCATAGATGACCTCATGTTGTAATTTCGTATTTTGATGATAAAATTGATAACTTTGCCACCAGTCTATATGCGTTAACGTCATTTCAAAATAACGTTTCCCTTGAATCGTGACGTAATGTCCTGGGTGTTTCACATAATCATCCATATGTGACAGCTTATTTTCTTCTTTTTTACGTACATAAAAATTAACTGCTCGCTTATTAACCTGATGACCGTCTTCTTGCGCTGTTGATGGTGTAATATTGAATAGCAGTTGTTGCTGTTTTTCTTGCCCATTCTCTATAGTTGTAACGTTAACTTTATAATGCGTTTGTTGCTTATTTAAAGGTAACAATACATAATCTTTAGTTGGCTGTGATGGTGTGGTATGTATGTTAAGTAATCTCATTTGCCCTTGATCTTCAACTTGAAGTTGCTTCCACAATCCATGTTTAGCAATGTTAATTTTTGCTACAAGTCGCCCATGATCTTTAATGATTTGAACACTTGGATCAACCATCTTATTGTATGATTGCGCAAGTGTCTTGCTATCTGCATAATAAATACTTAATTGAGCGTTGCTTGAATGAGTCCATTGGTTTGTGTCTATATGAGAAGGAGCTGATGAATAACTCGAATCATCAGCTCTAACATTAAGCATTGCCGCATTACTATATGAGCCAGTAACAACAGACCATGAAAAAATTAATGACGTAGCCAATAATAATTTCAAACGCTTAGACATTATTAGTGGTTACCTTTTCTGTTACGTTTTAAAATTGCAACAGATAGCATTAAGAATACCACGGCTACAACTGGTATTAAATAAACATATGCCGGTGTACCAGCACTCGTTTGAGGATTTTCAACTGAAGATCCATCAGTAGATGCGCTGTTACTATCTGAGCTTGTACCATTTCCTGCATCACTTGCTGCTGAGCCTGTACCGCCATTTTCCGATTTATTTATTCCCGGTGTTGCTGCACTAGAACTACCACTATCTTTGCCGTTAAATTTATATGTAATGTTATAGTGGTGGTCATATTTAAAAGGTTTACCATTTACTTTTTCATTTATATAAACTGAAATTTTACCGTCTACTTTACCTGATGTTTTATTTACTTCAAATTCTGACGTACGTTCATCTTTTGCTTTATTGGTATTGATGATTTTTTCATTTTTACCTTCAATACTCATTCCGGTAATCCAGTGACTATGATTAACTGTTATTTGAACATATTTCTTACCATTTCTTTCAACTACGGTTGCTGGTTTATTAAAATAGTCATTCGCAATCGAAGTATCATTGGTATTATATTTTAATACCTCATAATTAAGTGACTGACCCTCTGCGAACGCGCTGCTTGATGACAATATCCCAAATGAGAAAATACATAAGAATATAAAACTAACTATTTTAAATACTGTTTTCACGCTTATTTTGCCTCCTTTTCACGATAAAAATATAATCATTTTGCTCACTCTAGTTCTACTTATTAGATTAATTGAAAATGATTATCAATGTCAATTTATTTTTTAAATTTTTTCTTAATTTTTTAAGGCATTTAAGAAAATAAAAAACTGATCGCACCACATTAGCAATTAAAATGACAACGCTTAGCTCATACCCCATACATAGAACGTTTTATCGCAATTCCTTATATATTAATGTCTTTATCTAGATTGTATTAACAAAGTTATGGTAGTCGTGACATAAGAGATTGAAGCGTGCTTAAACAGTTATATCATTGCTAACCTATAATGAAAGTATCTTCCATAAGGATTTAGTTGTATTTTCATTTAGTGTCCATTTCCTTCATTGTAATAGCATATAATTTAATCAATGTTATTTAATTTTATTATCAAAACAATTATTAAAAAAGCAATATTAAAATATTTATACCTTGTTGTAAAATGACATGGAACTGATATAATCAATAATGATAATCATTTTCAATAAGTGACACATTACATTATTCATACCACATGACTTACACACTACTCTCTAGTTCTGATAATCATCTTTTAAAATTTAAATTATATTGATACAAGGAGACAAACACATGAAAAAACATCAACGTATACAAACTAATAAATTTGGCTTTATCGCTAACCACTATTCCATTCGTAAATTCTCAGTAGGTACGGCTTCAATTATCGTTGGTTCACTACTATTTTTAGGTAATCCTGCACATGCTGCTGAAGCTAATACCACGCAAAATGAACCTGCTACGCATCAAGAGAACAAAGTAGAAACAAACATTGATCCAATTATTATCGATCAACCTCAAAATCAAGCTGCCACAACTAACCAAACGCCAAAAACAGAGCAAAATCATACACAAGCAAATAAACAGCAGGCTAAAAGTAATCAAGCTGCAGCAGTAACATCAGACAGCAAGTCACAAAATGACGCACAAGCATCACCTCAACAATCAAGCACATCGAAACAAGACGCAGTCAAGCAACAAGCAACTCAAGCAAATACTAAAGCACCTGCTCAACCTGCGACACAACAAACAAGAGAAGCTCAACCAGTCGTACGTTCTGTTAAAAGCGCTACTTCAGAAACAACTGAAGACTTCGAGTTTCAAGTGAACAAAGATAAAACAAAACAAAAATCTACAATGAATCAATATATGAACCATCCAGGCAAACTCGTTCATGCGAATAATAAATACTACTTTGAAGCTGAATTAAACCATGCCAAATGGTGGAAATCATTTGAATTTTATGATGAAAATAATAACAAGCTTAATACCGTAGTAACTAAAGATGATACAAGTAAAAATATCAAGACAATCCGTGTCGAAGTGGCATCAGGTACACAACAACTGATTTCGAAAGTACATATTATTGTCCCAGTGATTAATTATGATCATGAATATACAACTCAAATCGCATTTGCTAAACCTGTTCCACAGCCTGCCAAAGCACAAGCAAGCAAAGCACAAGCGCTTGATGTACAATCAACTCAAAAAAATGCTGTTAAACCAGAAACATTGGCACAAGCTAAAAATGTAGCTCGTCCATCTGTTATGACTTTAAGTGCTAAAAAACCTGCTTCACAACAAGCAAAATCAGCAGCAGTAACACAAACTGCGAAATATAAAGTACAAAAAGATAAATCAACAGAAACATCTGTTATGGATGGCTACATGGAACACCCTGGTAAATTCATTAAAGAAAATGGTAAAACTTACTTTGAAGTTACATTGAAAAATGCTGACTGGTGGAAATCATTCCAATTCTTTACACCACAAAATAAAGAATTAACAACAACCGTTGTCAAACACGATAAAAAAGCAGATACTAAAACTATTCGTGTCGAAGTAAAACCAGGCATGAAACAGTTAATTTCTAGAGTGCATATCGTTGTCCCAGCCATTAACTACGACAACAAGTACCAAACGACACTATTATTTGAAACACCTGTACCTGAATTAACTACAGCCAAACCAGAAACACCAAAAACCAAACCAGCAAATAAGACAAATAAAGCTAAAACATCAACTACAAAGCCAACAAAAGCAAATAAAGAAAATAAAGCTAATAAAACTAAAAAAGTTGATAAAGCTAAAAATAATGCACCAAAAGTAGTTCAACCTGCAACAACAGTAAATCAACATTCTAAAGCAGCTGCTACACACAAGACAATTAAAACGAGTCACGTATCTACTACAGTCAATCATGATGCAACAGCAACACAACATCATACACCAGTTGTAGCAAGCACTTATAAACCAGCTAAGGATGAAGTTAAGGCACAAGCTACAATGGCACAACCAACAACACAACAACATGTACATTTATCTCAAAACAAACATGAAGATAAACAACACGTTGCCATGACAAAACCACAACCAGCTCAACAAAGTCATATGCATTCATTGCCAAACACTGGACAAGAAAATGCGACAACTTCAGCATCAATTTTTGGTAGCTTATTAGCCCTAGGTGGTTCTATCTTACTATTTGGTAGAAAACGTAAAGAACAACGTTAATATCGCCCAAATAATTAAATGAACGTGATAGACAAAGACGAAATCTCAACAGAAAACTGAGATTTCGTCTTATTTAATATTTATTTAATTTATAAATAGGGGCGCAAGCCGCATTTCATTTTCAGGATTCAAAACAAATTGAGCCACTAGTTGTCCATGTTCAATTTCGATGACTTCATCCGTACAAGCCATCAGTAATTCATAATCATGCGTGATTAATACGATCGTGTATCCCTTATCAGCTAATCTGTTTAATAACGCTGCCATCTGTCTCATGTTAGCCCCATCTAACCCACTTGAAGGTTCATCAAAGATTAATATTTTTCTATTAGATACGACTGCACTAGCCACAGCTAGACGCTGCTGTTGCCCACCAGATAATGCTAACGGATGTGTATCTGATTGATGAGCAATATTAAATATCTCCAAATTATGCTGGATTTCTTCTGCAGTCAACGTCTCGTCACTTAAGCGCAATTCTTCTTCTAAATCTTCAGCAAATAACTGACGGTGTACATCTTGAAACACCATAAAGACATTTTTCAGACGTGCTTTGCGCTTTAATGTTAACTGCGCTTCTACAACTGTACCTTTAAAATGTCGTTCTAAACCGCATAAACAACGTGCAAAGGTTGATTTACCAGCACCATTATGCCCCACTATAGCCGTGACTGACCCACGTGCTAATGATAAGTCGCCTAACTGTAATGTTGTCTTATCCTGTTTCTTATATTTAAAATTAAATTCATTCAATTGCAATCTGTTCTCGCTATCAATATGTCGCTGATGTGATTTCCCGGGTAATAAATCTAGTCGAGTTGCGCGTAACCCTAAGCCTGCTAATTGTGTTTGAGTTAACTGCTTCAGCTCAGCTGATGTGTAACTATGTGCCACCGCACCTTGTTCCATGACGACTAAGCGATCCACAATATCATATAGATAATATAAGCGATGTTCTGCAATAATCACTGTCTTCCCAGCTTGTTTCCATCGAAGGATTAATTGCTTTAACTTTTTGATTGTCTCATGATCTAAATTGGAAGATGGCTCATCTAATATAATGATGTCATGTTGACAAACTTCAATTGTGGCACAAGCCAACAGTTGCTTTTCACCACCCGATAATTTAAAAATATCTCTATCTAACAAATGGCTTAAGTTTAAATCTGTGGTTCCTTTACGAATTTGCTCTGTAATATACTGTGGATGATAGCCATAATTTTCTGCTTCAAATGCCATCTCACTCGTACTATTCAGACAAAAAAACTGTGCACGAGGATTTTGAAATACCGAACCAGTTTGTTTTGATAAATCATAGATCGACTGTGTTTGCGTTGACGTTCCATTTATAATGATTTCCCCTGTTAACTTGCCATTAAAAAAGTATGGAATCAAGCCATTAAATAATCTTAGTAAGGTTGTCTTCCCACAACCTGATGCACCAGTAAAACAAATGACCTCTCCAGATGAAATGAGTAAATCAATATCCTTTAATGATGGCGTTCCGTTTTCATATGAAAATGACACATGTTTCAATTCAATCATGGTCCTTCACCTCACATTACATAATAAAGAATAACTAAACTCAATGTACCCAACAGCATCATCCAATCTAACAGTGTCATTTGTATATGATGTATAGACGTGCGGGCATTCGTTAAATTAAGTCCTCGAGTGATTGCTGACATGGTTAATTCATTTCCAATTTTTAACACACTATTAATCAATGGGACATAACGATACTCTATATATTTTATCGGATGTTTCCCTGCCGATTTAACATCAATTTGACGCATGGTCATCGCATCTTTGATCGCACTTGATTCTTCTTTAATAGTTGGAATAAAACGAAACATAACTGCTAAAGGCAGTGTTACTTTTCGCGAAACTTTCAATCGCTCTAAGCCTTGAATCAGCGTTTCAACTTGAGTTGTTTGAACAATAAAATAACCCATAGCTAGCGCCGAGGCAAATTTCGTAATAATGATGACAACAATAAATAATAACAACTGTGTTCGAATAGACATAAATGCTTCTATATACCAACTCATCCCAATCATAATGCCCAATATAAGTCCTTTATAATAATAACCTACACCAATTAGCAAACACACCGGTATTAACATTAAAAATAGTCTAGGATATTTATGTAACCCTAAACTATTTCCAGTCATTGCTACAAATGAAATTAACAACATCAACGTTATTTTGACACGAGGATCGAAATTAAATATACGCGGCTTGTTACTTATATAACCTAACATTTTAAATCATACCTGCACGTTTAAAATGTTTACGTAAGACTGTTGTAGCAATAATGTAACCTAGCCATGCACCAATAATTGTTAAAATAATTAAAACTGGAATCATTTGATATGAAAATAACATTGCTACAGTTTGTTCATAATGACTGCCATGTCGTTCAGCTAAATGTGCTAAAAATGTTTGTCTCATAAAGTAAAACGGTAATAAATTACCGATGGACCACATTGAAAAAATAATATAACCTAGGGCATTTAATTTCGTATTCTGATAATGACCACTCGCCATAATATAATCTGCAATAACCGTCACTGGAATACTGTAGATTAGTGCAATCCAAGGATGCCCGCCAATAATTAATAAAATATTAATAATAAGACATAAAATAGTTAGCGCTCCAAATTTTTGTGTTTTAGCAATTAACAACATAATTGGTATTGCACCTAAAAAGCCAATCATGGCAGGTAACAATAACATAAAAATAGGAATGATACCCAATATACCTGGTATCGCAATGACCATGAAATAAATAGCTGTAAATATCCCAATATGTATTAACTCTTTAACATCTAATGTCTGTCTCTTCATTTGTCACACTCCTTTAATGTAAAACAATCATAAAATATCTTCTTACAATGATATATGGTACGAAGTATAAGTGTACTATAATTGATAACGATTATCAATTAACCATATCTTTCTTAGACAATTACAACTTCATTCCGTATTAAGCACTTGTACTGCAGAATATTATATTCTAAATTTTTACAAAAATTATTTTAACTTAAATTCTATTTAAAAAATACTACCCAATTACATAAAAATTATGTATAATCATTTTAACTCAACTGATAATGATTATCAATTGAGAAAAATAAATTGGGAGTTGTTAAAACCATGAAAAACAACCACGAAAATAACAATGCAAGACCAAATCAGCATTTTTCAATACGTAAATTCTCAATAGGTGCGGCTTCAATTACATTAGGCACATGCTTATTTTTAAATGCCGAACATCAGGCACAAGCTGCAGAGAACGCAGTAGAACCAGCTCATTCAGCTGTTGCATCAGAAAATAATACACCTGCACAAAGCAAGCCAGTTGCGCCGACAGTGGAAACGAATGAGCAGCCTAACGCTGATCACACTGACAAGACAGTAGCTACAACTACAACGAATGATAAGTCGCGTGCTCAAGCAAACGATAAACAAACGGTTACACCTGCAACTAACGTCTCTAATACGACACAACCTAAAGCTGCACCTGCGTCAACAGCATTAACTACAAACGCTGTTAATCCTAAGTCTTCTACTGCAGTGTCAAATCCAGCTAAACAGGCTGTAGATCAATCTATTAAAGATGCTGTTAAAGATAAGACATATACAAACAAGCCACATGATACTTCAAACAGTCGACCTGTATCATTCGAAATGAAAAACAAAGACGGTGACCTTCAGTTCTATCATTATGCAAGTACAATTTCTCCAGCCAATGTTTATTTCAACAAAGATAAAAATAAAACAACTGTAGAATTAGGATTAAAAACCGCTTCAACTTGGAAAAAATTTGAAGTTTATGAAAATAATAAAAAGCTGCCTATTGAACTCGTTACTTATAACCCAGAAACAGACGATGCGTATATTCGCTTCGATGTATCCAATGGCACAAAAGAACTCGTTATAAAATCATCTACACAAATTTATAATGATCCTGAAACAAACTATGACTATACGAAAATGGTTTTTGAACAACCAATCTATAATGATGAAAGTAAATTCAAAACACGTGAAGATTTCGAAACAGAAGCACTATTAGCAGATTACAACAAAGCTAAAACTTTAGAACGTAAAATTTACGAACTCAACCGTGTTAAAGATCAACTACCAGAAAAATTAAGAGCACAATACAGTCAAAAATTAGAGCAACTAAAGAAAGATTTAGACCAAGAAGTTGCCTCTGCTAAAGTGGAATTCGAACACGCACCCGTTAAAAAAGTTCAAATAACGAACAGCAAATCGCTGGACATTTCAGTATTACAAAGTGATGATGACGACCTTTCAACGATGGATGGCTTTGTTGAAAAACCATTTGAACTTGTAGAAGTAGACGGTAAAAAGTACATTAAATTAACAACAACAATAGATTCAATTTGGAAAGATTTCCAAGTCGAAGGGCAACGTGTGATGACCATTGATAAAGATACGGTCAATGATAAACGTACTGTACTCTTCCCATATGTAGAAGGTAAAGAGATTTATAATTCGATTGTTAAAGTAGATTTCCCAACAATAGGCTATTCTGGTCAATATCATGTACGCATTAAAAATAATGCGATTTCTAAAAAAGCAGACGCGGAAACACCAACAACACCAAATAATAAAAAAGAAGCTAAACCTGACATAAACCAAGCAGATACAGCAACTTCTAATAACAAGAAAGCAGATAAACCAATCGTAAAACCAGCTGACACTACAACAGACCACAAAAAAGTAACCAAATCTGTAGTTACAACAACACACGCACCGGCAAACCATAAACAAATGAATAAACCAACTGTGAGTGTAGCTTCAAACACTGGTCATACTAAACAAACTGTAGTCCAACAAACAGCAGCGCACAATCATACACACAGTAATACATCACATCAAAATGTAAGCACTAAAACACAAATAAGCACGCTAAATGTTGCTAAACATTCAGTACACAATCAAGTGCAACACAACAATCAACGAAGTCACCACACACAACAACAGGATGTAACCAAACCTTTATCACATGCACAGAACAATCATACAGTGCAATCACAGATATCACATATGCATAAAACAGCAGCACATCCGTCACCAGTAGCACAACATACATTACCAGCTACCGGCCAAACAACAAATCATGCAACATTATGGGCATCATTAGTTGCTATTTTAGGTGGTATAATGTTCTTAATACGACCGAAAAAGAAACATCAATAAATAAAGCACTGAAAGATACCACCGCAAAATGTATAAGGAATTGCGCAGTTAGAAATTTTTAGTTTTTATTATATTATTCATACCTCTTCCAATATACATGCTGCGCCTTGAAATATAATAAGTGCATTACATTCATCACTGTTTAGGCTATAAAGTTTAATTATAAATAGGCATAATAAAATGTAGGAAAATGGCAGCTTCAACCTGCTGTTTTTCCTACATTTTTTTAGTTATAAACGATATCACAACATGATGTTAACGTCCGTTCACCTTGACGTAAGCTAAATATTAATATACTTTCACGAGTTATTTCAGTTTATCTAAAGCAATATTCATCTTTAAAACATTGACATAATCATCAGCCATAGGCAAAGATTTTTTATTTTCTACAATCACATGATTGACTTTAGACACATCAATATCACGCGCTTTTGCTATTCTTTGGGCCTGTTGTTCAGCATTCTTAACGGTAATATCCGGATCCAATCCTGAAGCAGAAGCTGTGACAGCATCGACAGAACGTGCTTTACCCTCTTGTTGAATCATCTCTTTCACACGTTGCTTCAATTTAGGATTACTATTGCCGAAATTCGATCCTCCTGAGGCAGGCCCACCATTGCTATTTACTTCTTGATTATTCATATTATAATTCACAGCACTTATACGACCATGAAAGTATTTCCGACTCTCCCATTGTTGACCAATCAATTCAGAACCGACAACTTTACCATTTTTCGTGATTAAACTTCCATTTGCTTGATGTGGAAATATAATCTGTCCAACAGCTGTTACAGTCAACGGAAATAACAGTCCACATAATATCAACATGACAATGACGAGCCTAGTACTTTTTCTTATCGCTTGTATCATTTTATTATATTCTCCTTCAAACAATAAATTGAATGATTAAATCAATCAGCTTAATACCAATAAATGGTACAATCATGCCACCTATTCCATAAATCAATATATTCTTTATTAATATCATTTGAGTTGAAACACCTTTAAATTTCACGCCTTTCATTGCAATTGGAATAAGCAACACAATAATCAAGGCATTAAATATTAAAGCTGAAAGTACGGCTGATTCTGGTGAATGTAAATGCATCATATTCAAATGATTCATTGCAGGCATAGCAGACATAGCAGACATAAACATTGCAGGTAAAATGGCAAAATATTTAGCCACATCATTCGCAATACTGAACGTTGTTAAAGCACCTCGCGTCATGAGTAATTGTCTGCCTATCAATACAACTTCCATTAATTTAGTTGGATTTGAATCTAGATCAATCAAATTGGCAGCTTCTTTCGCACTCATCGTACCTGAATTCATCGCTAGCCCCACATTAGCTACAGCTAAAGCAGGTGCATCATTTGTACCATCACCTGTCATCGCGACGATATGACCTTTTGCTTGTTCTTCTTTAATAACATTAATTTTATCTTCAGGTTTACACTCGGCAACAAAGCGATCTACACCCGCTTCTTTCGCAATGGTTGCAGCAGTAAGTTGATTGTCTCCTGTACACATCACCGTTTCGATGCCCATCGCACGCAATTCTTGAAAACGTGCCACTAACCCTTCTTTAATAACATCTTTTAAATAAATAACACCTAATATGACGTTATTTTCAATGACAACTAATGGTGTGCCACCTTTTTTAGACACTTCATTTACATACGTGTCTAAATCATCAGGAATATGGCCACCTGCTTCTTTAACACGTTTAATCATGCTATTAGGTGCACCTTTATAGACTTCACGATTAGAAAATTTCACACCACTCATGCGTGTTTCAGCAGTAAATGGGAAATATTCTCCTCTGTCTGTTGGTAAATCAATGTGTTGCTGACGTGCTAACTTTACAATACTGCTACCTTCTGGTGTATCATCTTCGACAGAACATTCGTATGAAGCTTTCACCAATCTTTCAAACTGCGTCGATGCCACCGGAATAAATTCGCTAGCCATACGATTCCCATAAGTAATTGTCCCAGTTTTGTCTAATATCAAAACATTAACATCCCCACATGTTTCTACTGAACGTCCACTTTTAGCTAAAATATTAAATTGCGTAACGCGATCCATACCCGCGATTCCAATGGCAGATAATAAGCCACCAATCGTTGTTGGAATCAGACAAACAGTTAAAGCAATCAGCATTGCAATAGATAAATTGAAATGTAAAAATGTCGCTAAAGGATACATTGTTAAAATGACAGCTAAAAAAACAATTGTTAAGGTCATCAATAATGTAAATAATGCGATTTCGTTAGGTGTTTTCTTTCTTGTCGCATTTTCAACCAAATAAATCATTTTATCTAAAAATGATTGACCTGGATTTGATGTGATTTCAACCTCCAACCAGTCGGAAGCTACAGAAGTACCTCCAATAACATTATTGAAGTCTCCTCCACTTTCTTTAATAACTGGTGCAGACTCACCTGTAATTGCAGATTCATCTACGGTAGCTAATCCATTAATAACTTGACCGTCATTCGGAATTTGCTCGCCCGTTTCTACACGTACAATATCTCCTTTTTTCAATTGGCTAGCATCAATGATTTCATAACTACCGTCAGACTTAATACGTCTTGCAGTCATTTCAGTTTGTGTTTGGCGCAATGCTTTTGCCTGTGCTTTACCACGTCCTTCTGCTAAAGCCTCTGAAAAATTTGCGAAAATTAACGTTAATAATAATATAAAGAAAATACTAAATAAATACGTTCGTGATACATTTTCATAACTAAATAAATTTGGTGCCATTGTTAAAATTAAAGAGAGCATCATCCCTACTTCTACCACAAACATAATAGGATTTTTAACCATGCATACTGGGTTTAATTTAATAATGCTTTCTTTTAAAGCCTGTTTGACCAAACTGGATTCAAATATTTTTTTAGTTTCAATCATTTTAGACCTTCCTCCTATTAAGAATGTAGCAATAAGTGCTCTCCTATTGGTCCAAGCATTAAATCTGGTAAGAACGTTAAACCACTAAGTAAAATAATAAAGATGATTAATACACTACTGAAAAATAAATTATTGATTGGTACATCTTCTGTTAGATTTTGATATGTTTTTTTATTTACTAAACTTGATACAATGCTTAACTGTAAAATAATTGGAATATACCGTGCTAACAACATGACAATGCCTGTTGAAATATTCCAAAACGTTGTATTATCCTTCAATCCCTCAAATCCTGAACCGTTGTTAGCAGATGAAGATGAAAATTCATACAGCACTTGTGATACACCATGGAACTGTGGATTGGTGATGGCATCTGTTGCACCCGGTACTATAAATGCCAATGCAGAGAAAAATAAAATAAGCAATGGATGTATTAAAAATGAAAGCGCAATAAGCTTCATCTCTTTTCCTTCTATCTTCATACCTAAATAGCTTGGTGTCTTTCCAATCATTAAACTACACATAAATACTGTGAGCATGACATAAATCAACATATTCATAAGTCCCACACCTTCGCCACCAAAGACCGCATTCAACATCATTAATAATAATGGGACAAGACCGCCTAAAGGTGTTAAGCTATCATGCATGTTGTTTACACTGCCCGTTGTAAAAGCCGTCGTAATCGTTGTAAATAGCGCTGAAAGACCTACACCAAATCGTGTTTCTTTACCTTCCATATTGCCACCAGTAATTCCTAAATGCTGTAAGACGGGGTTCCCTGAGAATTCAAAGTGTAGACACATCACTAAACATGCGATAAATAGAACAAACATCGCAACAAAAATCATTACAGCATGAGGATGTACTTGCTTTTTATTTTTTAACATTCTGCCATATAAGAATACTAAAGCCCCTGGTATAAGCATCATACTTAAAGCTTCAACAAAATTAGTCCAGTAGTTAGGATTCTCAAATGGCGTCGAGGCATTTGCGCCTAAAAATCCGCCACCGTTTGTACCAAGATGTTTAATTGCTTCCATTGATGCGATTGGACCATAAGCAATCGTTTGTTTAACGCCTGACAAAGTTTCTATGACAAGGTTTCCTTTAAATGTTTGAGGTGTCCCTTGACTGATTAAAAATAAGCTGATAATAAATGAGAACGGTATTAGAACACGCACAATAAAACGTATGATGTCTTGATAAAAATTGCCAATGACATCTGTCATACCTGTCAATCTTCTCAACATTGCAATACATACGGCATAGCCAGAAGCAGCTGATGTGAACATTAAAAATGTTATGACCGTCATTTGCGTTAAATAACTTAGTCCCGTTTCTCCTGAATAATGTTGTAAATTCGTATTCGTTATAAATGAAGCCATTGTATTAAAGGCCAAAGATATGGATTGGTTTAAATTGTGATTCGGGTTTATCCAAAGCCATTGTTGCGTCAATAATAATATCAATGCCACTATCCCTGTTATTCCGTTGAACCAAAAAAAGTGTTTTAAATATGTTTTGCCTGACATATGCTCTAATTTAGTATTGATTAGTCGATAAATTACCTTTTCAATAGGATTGAATAGTATATCTATCTTAGATGGAACAATTAGAGCTACTAAATATAAGTAACGACTCACGATATATGTCAACGCAATAAAGATCATTAAAAATAAAATTATACTCATTGCGATTCCTTCCTTCGTTATTAGAATTTTTCACTCCAAAATAATGCGTAAAATAAATATAAAATTAATCCGATTACAACAAATGCTAATAGTGCAATCATTTTGTTCTCTCCTCACTTTCAAGAAAAGCTTAGCAAGAACTGTATAATCATAGTATTAATATTTCAAAAAAGATATTAAGAAAATATAAAGATGAGACATAAAATAAAAATATAAATGGATAATTATTTTAGTATTAATTAATATATACTTAAGAGGTGTTAGCATATGGAAAGTTCATATAAAAAAAGAGGAACTCTGACCATTTATTTAGGTTATAGCCCTGGCGTTGGGAAAACGTATGAAATGCTTTCAAATGGTATCGACCAATATAAAGAAGGGGTGGATGTTAAGATCGGTTATATTGAGCCACATCAACGTCCTGAGACAAATGCGCTTGCCAAACAACTTCCTGAAATTACAACTTCTAGCCATAAATTCGGTAGCCATATGTTTCAGTTTATCAATGTTGAAAGAATTATTGAGGCTCAACCCGATATCGTATTGATTGATGAACTCGCACACACTAATATTTCTAAAAATCGTCATTTGAAAAGATATATGGATATTGAAGAAATACTGTCTCACGGTATCGATGTGTGGACAACACTAAATATCCAACATATAGAAAGTTTAAGTGGACAAATTGAATTAATGACAGGTATTCAAGTGACAGAACGCGTACCCGATCAATTTATTATGTCGGCAGATGCATTTGAAGTTGTAGATATTTCGCCGAATATGCTGATACAACGTTTAAAAGCTGGAAAAGTATATAAAAAAGAACGTTTAGAAACAGCGTTTTCCAACTTTTTTTCTTATGAAAATTTGACTAGATTGCGTGAACTTGCGCTCAGAACTGTAGCAGACATTATGAGTCAAAAAGAACAACAATGTAATACAAAACATACAGATATCACGCCTCATATTGCCGTTGCTGTCAGTGGTAGTATTTATAACGAGCGCGTTATTCGAGAAGCAAGACGTTCTGCCTATAAAGAACATGCCAAATTTACAGCTATTTATATCGACACCTTTGAGACACCTTCAGAAAGCAAAATACAAGACCATTACGTGCATAAAAATCTTATGCTCGCCAAATCGTTAGGTGCAGAGATTAAAGTTCTTTATGCACAAGACGTTGCAAAAGCATTAACAGATTGGTGCGATAGCGCATTTGTTACTAAGTTAGTTCTTGGGCAATCAGAAAACCCAAAATGGAAACATTATTTTAAAAAATCACTTATTGAAGAAATTAACCATGCGCCGCATTATTTCAAATTAGAGATTGTGCCTATCTATTATATAAACTCAAATAAGCAAGAACGTACACAATCAATGAATAAACCATCTTATCAAATAGCATTATCTGTAGATATAATGAAAATGCTTATTATTCAAACATTTTGTGTTCTCCTTGGTATGTGGATTTACACAATTGATAAAAATGAATCAAGCGCAATTATTTTACTATTATTCTTTATTGGTATTATCTTATTATCCATATGGACGCAATCTTATCTCATTGGATTCTTTACATCGATATTAAACGTTTTTATTTTTAATTATTTCTTTACCGTGCCAAGATTCACTCTAGAAATGTATCGATTTGAATACCCTATTACATTTGTAATCAGTATTTTTGCAAGTATTTTTACGAGTGCCATTTTAAAAAATTTAAAGTATCAGCACTCATTAACAGAGCGCCAATTATATCGTACTGATATTATGTTACAGTTTAATCAATCTATTAAAGAATCTTATTCTATAATGAAACTGTTAAATATAGCTGGTGAACAAATCCATCAATTGTTACATCAAAATGTTACGGTGTTTTTAGTCGAATCAAAAAAAGTAGTCAAATCATCTTCATTTGGACATCCATCATTTAAAAACACAAAAAATATGGAAGATGTAGAAGATGCAGAAACATTGACTTGGGTCATCGAAAACGAACATCGTGCCGGAAGACTTACCGATACCTTCCCCGGAAGCAAATATCTATGTATACCTATAGGTAGTAATCCCGTAAAAGGAATCGTGTCCATTCAATTTGATGATAAAGATTATATCGATATGTATGACAATTCAATATTAGACTCTATGTTAAATGATTTAATGCTGGCAATAGAAAATGTATATTTACTTAAACAAACAAGACAATCGATGTTAACAGCTGAGCGCGAAGCAACACGCTCTAATTTCTTACATTCTATTTCACATGATATACGGACACCACTCACATCTATTATTGGAAACTTAGATGTGTTGAAATTTCACAGTAAGAGCTTAGATAACGCTGAAAAATTAAAACTATTAACTGCTTCATATAAGGAAGCACAATACCTGTATACACTTGTTACTAATATTTTATCTCTCACTAAGTTGGAAAGTTCTGATATAAAAGTAAAACGGACGGCTTATCTTATAGAAGAACTGTTAGAAGAATTCGAGCAAGGGTTGATTCGCAGACACCAAAATCAAAAGGTAACGATTGAAACCGAAGATACCATGGCATTCGTTCACATTGATAGCAAACTAATACTGCAAGTTTTATTTAATCTCGTTGATAACGCGTTGAAACACTCTGGGACCACTTCAGAAATTAAACTTTGCATTCATCTACAGCCATCTCGTGTACGCTTTGAAATGATTGATTTTGGGAAAGGGATTCCTGAAGAAGAACGACATTTAATTTATAAACCTTATTATTCAGGGGATTATTTTAAAGACAATAAAAAAGACAGCTTAGGACTGGGACTATATTTAGTGCAACTCATTTTAAAACAACATGATAGCCAATTAGAATACCAACCTAATCATCCACATGGCAGTATTTTTTATTTTTACTTAGATATAGATCAAATAGATATGAAAGGGTGAGATGATGAAATCTACACTTTTAGTTGTTGAAGATGATGCTGCTATTTTACATTTAATCGATGTTACTTTAACCATGAATTACTATAAAGTAATCACAGCAAGAAATGGAAAGGACGCAGCCTTTCGTATTCGAACAGAGCATCCAGATGTTATATTACTTGATTTAGGTTTACCTGATATTGATGGCTTTACTCTAATCAAGCAAATCAGAACAGATATCGATACACCAATTATTGTTATCAGTGCGCGTACAGAAGAACAAACAATTGTCAATGCGCTAGACTGCGGTGCGAATGACTATATGATTAAACCGTTCAATGTCGACGAATTACAAGCACGTATTAGAGTCGCACTGCGTGTCTCAAAAAAAACAACAACCGAAGAAAACAACTTCAAAAATGGTCCGCTTACGGTTGATTTCAATGCTAAAATGGTTTACATTAACGACCAACCAATTCATTTAACACCAAATGAATTTCAATTGTTAAAAATTCTAAGTCATCATGTTGGTAAAGTGTTAACATACCAAGTCCTTTTAAAATCAATCTTTGGTTACGTTAATAAGTGTGAAATGGCATCACTACGTGTACATATGGCTTCATTACGTAAGAAGTTAAATTACAGCGAAGACGATGCGCATATGGATAAGAAGTTAATCATTACCCATTCTAGAATTGGCTACCAAATGCAACATTTAGTTTAACTATAAATACATGTGGCGGTTGTTCATTTCGGTGAAACATAGATGTTTTGTCTATTGTAGTCATTAAATTTTCTTTTTGAAACATAAAACAACACGCTTCAAAGTAAACATATTTAATGTTCACTTTGAAGCGCGCATATTCTTTATTTATACCTGATTCGCTATCTCTATTCTTCATCGTCATCATGCGCTAACAAAGCATTGACATCGATGATACCATCCTTTGCTTTTTGAGCAATATCTGCTGGCTGACCAATCATTTGTGCATTAATATAAGCTATAATCATCGGCAAATTCATTCCTGTATACAGTTGATATTTAGCACCTTGCATGATGAGCTTTGAAACTGTATTAGCTGGTGTACCACCTTGTAAATCTGCAAATACCACTACATCGTCGTCATCTTCTATCAGTGCTTTAAAGTTTTTTTCAAATGTTTCTTGTCCTTGCTCCGGTGTTAAGGCTACAGTGTGAATATAATCTTGCGCTCCAAAAATCATCTCAACACTATTTTTAATACCTTCACAAAATGAACCATGACTTATTAAAATTAACTTTTTCATAATTGTATTTCACCTTTTTAAATATTTTTTATAACACCTAATGCGGATAAAATAATCGATACAATAATCACTAAGAAAATGGCACGGGTTGAATTCATTTTTTTACGTCCAAGTAACCAGTAAATTAAAAAGACAATGACTAGCGGTAACAGACGCGGCAAAATCATGTTTGCACTGTCTTGAATATTAACCGTTAAATCACCAATTTTAGGCTTCCATGCAAACTGAACACGTATCATCGTTGCAACAAGTGCACCTACCATAAAGACCCCTAATAATGTTGCGGCATTCGTCAGTGATTCTAAACGATGTTGCATTGTTGTAACCAGTGCTACGCCCTCTTTGTATGCAAATTTCAATTGTTTCCATCTAAACACAATAACTGCTAATATTGCGATAAACCATAACAATGCGCCAAATGGGTTACCATCTTGGGCCATGTTAGCAGCTATCGCACCAAAAATAGTTGGCACTAATGATGCAAATATAGCATCTCCAACTGCTGCAAATGGTCCCATTAAACCAACTTTGAACCCTTCAACGGATTCTTTTGCAGCAAACTGTTCCTTTTCTTCCATCGCAATATCAATACCGGTAATAATTGTGTTAAAAAAATTACTCGTATTGAAGAACTGTGCATGTGTTTTCATCATTTCTTTTAATTCTGGTGTATCATCACCATAAATTTTGCGTAGTTGAGGTAGAATTGTAAATAAATAACCTGATCCTTGCATACGTTCATAGTTCCAACCCCATTGGTAGAAGAACAAACTACGCATATTAATTTGTCGAAAGTCTTTATTTGTTAGTTTATAAGGCGTTTCAGGCGACTTGCCTGTTAATGGCTTTGCATCCTTATGTACATGAGTTTTTGAAGTATCCTGTTTTTTATGGTTAAAGTTCGTCATCATCAATCTCTCCTTCATCATCAGCATGATTCAAATCTTGTTTTCCTGATGCTGACGACATAGCTGTTAGCGTAGATGTTCGTTTGTACTCTAAGCTGGCAAGCGCAAAGCCAATGGCTGCAATGGCAAGCATTGGTAAAGATGAGAATGACATTGTAAACTTGTCGTCTAAATGCGCAACAGAAGTTCCTATACCTGATAAACCATCAAACACTGTAACCATAAGCGCTGTAATAATAAAACCTAGGATGAAATACGGATAGTGTTTTTTCAAAGGTAAATAGCGCAATAAAATTGCAAAACCAACTGCAGGTAAGACTGCCCCCGCAACTGTTAAACCATCACCTAACCACTTTAGGTCACCATTCAAGTAATTGACAATGTTTTTTACCACACCACCGCCAAAAAACAATCCTAAAAATACTGGAATCGCTCGAGACAATGCCCATGGAATTGCACCATATAAGTAGTTTCTTTGAATACCTTTATAGTCCATTTGCTCAATTTTAGCATCGATACGATGTGCAAAGAATGTATTCGTAAATCTTGCCAAAACATCTGTTTGAATCATTAGACTTGCTACTGGCACAGCCAATGTCGCTAATGCTTGTTGTGGGTTCATTCCTAAAGCTACCGAATAAGCTACCGCCAAAACAGTACCTGAATTGGCATCAATACGAGAGGCCCCACCAAATGTACCTACACCAAGAACTGTTAATTGCATACCACCACCGATAATTAAGCCCGTCTTAATATCTCCCATAATCAATCCAGAGACAATACCAGCAAATACGGGATGACCAAAAATATTAAATTGTAAATCGTCTAAAATTTGATAGCCTGCATACAATGTTAGTAGTAAAATTTGCCACCACATAATTTCCAAAACAAACACCTTCCTTCATTTATGCTTTAATTAATGACATGAAGTCTACAGCTTTATCATTTGGAACCATTTGAGAAGTGATTGTAACGCCTGCTGATTGTAGTTTTTCAAAGTTTTCGACGTCTTCATCCATCACATTAATTGAATTAGTAATTGAACGTGTTTCATTTGTTTGTGACATATTTCCAACGTTTAAATTATCAATTTGTACGCCTTGATTCACTAGTTCAACAAAACGATCCGGACGTTTCGCAATAATCATGACGCGTTGAGAATCGTATTTACCATTTTTTATATTTGTTGCAGCCTTTTCAATAGGTAGTACACTTAGTTTAATACCAGCTGGCGTTGCAAGCTTTAATGCTTGTTTATCAATATCACTTTGTGCTATTTCGTCATCAATAATCATAAAGCGTCCAACGTTTAATTTTGTTGCCCATAAATTTGCAACCTGTCCATGAATAAGTCTGCCATCAATTCTGTTAGCAATGATTGCCATTTCACATATCTCCTTTCTTAATTAAAAACATTTTAATATTACTTTCACAGCATTTTTTTAATAACCAAAACAACGATTGTTCAGTAAGTGCATAACGAATATCATGTATGTCGTTTTTTTAGATTCGTGTGTATTACTAGGTCAAACGATGGCTTGGTATCGGCTAAAAGCTTGGTATATGATTTCTTAATACATTGTGTTAAATCGGTGTTGCTGTTTGTTGATTAACCTGATTCAATGCCTTAAGATTTTTAATTCCTTCTGTCTGAAGCCATTCACGTGCTGCTGCTTCTCCATCTTTAGCAAGCACTTCTGTCGCACCTTGCCACGTCGCACGACCACATAAAACACCATTAAATGTTGAACCATTTTCTGCGGCAAATTGTAATGATTTATTAAATAATTGCGAATCCATACCGGCACTCAAGTAAATATAGGGTATATGCGTTGAATTCGCTTGTGCTTTAAAGGCTTCTGCTGCTTCTTGTTGAGTCATGCATCCTTCATGACCATAGCCTTGAACAAAGTTCATATTTACCGGCAACTCAACTTTTAAAGTATCAACGCCAAATCGTGCTTCGCTAAATAACTTCATTGCACTATTGACTTTATGCGGTTTGACTAACGCGAAAGCGTCACCTTTTTCATCACCAATCTGATCATCATAAGTCAAGATTTCTAATAAAAATGGCACATGCTCAGCTTTGCATTCTGCCCCTACACGCTCAATCACTGCTTGCTTTTTTTGATTAATTTCATCTGGTTCATCAACGTCGTAGTAAAGCAAGAATTTAATTGCATCTGCACCCGCTTCAACTAGACGTTTCACACTTTGACCCTCAATCAGTCGAGGCAAACGACCTGGTTGATCTTTAATGTATCCGGTTTGTTCATAAGCTAAAATCAAACCTGCTACATTGGCTTTTGCTGCTTCCAAGCCAAACTCAGGATCTACTAAAAAGCTGGAACTCTCTGGAGTCAGTACTTCTGCAACTAATTTTTTAAAGGATGCTAAGTTTTGCGCTGTACCTTGCTTACCTAATAATTTTTTCAAGGCACCGCGTTGATCGACAGCCACTGCCGAATATATGCCGTTCTTATCTACGAGTCGACTTAAATTTTTTACAGTCATCTATACGCCCTCCTTATTTTTTAGAGTTACTATGATTTCACTTGTTTCATACCAATATATTGTGTAGGTAGGTATGTATAAGAAATTAGACCTCCCGCAGTCTAAATACTCTTAAATGTAATCTTTGGTTTCACGATGCATGATATATGTGTCATAGATAACGTATTCATTTAACTACAACGCGTTAAATTGATATTTCAATCCCACCGTCAACTATTTAAATATCATTAAAAGCTGCATCTTTTTGTCGTGTGTTTTAATTTTTTGCATCAATCGTTGCTTTAAATCTGCACACATAATAATTTCAAAACCCTTGATAATCTCGCCTTAGTTAAAGCGCTTTCAAAAAATGACACGTTTTATTTTTATATACTTTGGATGTAGCTACATTGCCTCTCTTACTAAGCTGTTAGATTGCGATTCGCTCATTTATTGAACTTTGTGCAACACATAGTCCCCTTGAATACACGTCAAATTTCGACGTTAATGAGATGCTTGAACTGGATAAATTGTGACACCTTTAACCACGCGATTAATAAAACCATCAGGGCTTGGATTGTCAGGGTTCAGACCAAAAGCAACTGATTTTTTAGCAGCAAGTAATTGACCAAACATCAAATATTCTAAGGCCAATTCTAAATCTGTAAGTTCCGTTGAATTCGGCAACGTTATCGCATGGGTTTCATCTGTTAATTGACTTTCTAGTGTCAGAATATGATATTTCCCTTTAACTTGATTGACTTCTGCAATAATATCCTGTTCATACTGACGTTTATATGGTTGATTACTACGAAGCATAATAAAGATGGCATTATCGCTTAGCCCTGCTTTAGGACCATGTCGAAAGCCTAGCGTTGTTTCTCGTGCAATTTCAACACGTCCTGCCGTTAACTCATTCATTTTGAGACTTATTTCTTTTGTCAATTCACCAATAAGACCTGTTCCAACGTAAAAGACCTTAGAAAAATCAAGCATACTCACTTGATCAACCTGTGCTTCGATCCATTCAAAATTTTCTTTAGCTTTATCAAAAAATGAAGCATTGTATTTACCACCGAATAGAATGTAAATTGCAAATAACATAGAAGAAAAACTGGATGTCATTGCTAAAGATTGATCATTCGTTTCGTCTGGTAAAACAATTTTGAAAATACGTTCACTTTCTTCTACAGTACCTAAAAAGCCATCTTTGTTGTTGGTAATGAATAAATGATATGCATTATCTGTAAGTTGATTTGCAATTTCTACCGTCGCTTTTGTTTCCGGACTATTGCCAGAGCGTGCAAATGATACAATTAAATACGCTGTTGCATCATCTATGTATACTTCTGGACTCGTGACAAAATGCGTAGTAGGTACTGATTCAAAGTCAAATTGAGTGAATTTTTCTGTGGCACATGCCATTCTAGCTATATCTCCAACATAGGCACTAGAACCTGCACCAGTAAATATCACTTTCAACTTTTTATCCTTATTGTTGCTTATCATGTGATGCATGAACGTTTCAAAGGCATCCTGTTTTTGCGCCACAATATCAGCTGTGCGGCGCCACATATCAGGCTGCTGTTTAATCTCTTGATAAGTATATGTTTCATTTAACACTATGAAAACCTCCCGTATCTAAACAAAATCACATCAGTTTTACCTTATATTTATACTTATGACCACTTGCGATACTTTGGGTATACTCTATGAGCACATCTCCGTAGTAACTAAAGCGCTCAATATACATACAACTATCATCTACTTCTCCGTTTAACAAAGCTGCATATTTTTTATTCAACTTACTTGCAACTAGATTTTCGTAAGCGTTGGTAATTTGAATGTTATAATGTTGATTCAAAGTCTCATATAATGATACATTGTTGAAATCAAACCGCTCCAACCCCTCACAAAATCTTAATGGTAAGTAACTCACCTCATAGATTAAAGGTTTGCCATTAGACAATCGTAACCTTGTTAATTCATATACATATTGATATGGTTCAAGGTTCATTTTTTCTTGTAAAAAGGGTGTAGATACTTTAAGTTCAATGTTTAACATTTTCGTACTGGCATCATCACCGTTCTTTTCTATTTCATCCTTAAAGCTATACAATTTGTTTAATAATTGTGTATATTGACTTCCAAGTACAAATGAGCCTTTACCGTGTTCTCTTTTAATTAGATGATCTTTCTCTAATCGGTCTAAAGCCTCTCTGACGGTAATACGACTAACGTTATATTCTTCACAAAGTTTGCGCTCGGAAGGAAGTTTATCTCCCTCCTGATAAAGTCCGGACTTTATACCTTTATGAAGTGTTTCATAAATTTGAAAATATAACGGCGTGTTCGCTTTCTTCAATTTTATTCCTCCTACTGGTTATAACCACTTGAATTATAACCTTTGCTTAAAAATTTGTAAAGGTTTTCATATAAATTGATATTATTTTAATTCTATAGCAGTTAAATTCACACTTAATATAATAGTATTCATATTATTTTAAACGGAATTACCAATATTCAGTTATACTTAAATTTTTTTACATATCGATTTATCTGGATATAACCACTTTTTAAATGTCCAGTAACGAATAACTTTTGATGCTTCAGCACAAATGTTATCCTTGAAATGCATTGTTCTTTTTTTTACTTACTATGGCCATTTTATGTAAATTTATAATTGATACGCTTTACTCAAAATTGCAATTAGGAACATACAATACTTTTTTTAGATCATAGTTAAAAGTGTTTGAGACATCATTATATTTTAGGCTATGAACTAATATTGATAGTCAGCCTTGCCGTAGTTCTGAACCGCGCTCTATAAATATCATAAGTATGTTCTGAAGTGCTATACTAAAAATTGTCACAAATTTTTAGAGGTATAGATATAACCCCTTGTTGCAGTATTTTGAAAGGGTCAAGTGTAATTTAACGCTACTTTCTAGCAATGCTATCACTTGTAAATTTTTAGCAAAACATTATACTGAAATAAAATTATTATTATTTATTTTGAATAGATATTTTTAATATTGTACATTCAAATTAAATCAAATAGTTAGGAGAATTAGTTATGAAAGCATTTGGTAAAAAAGTTGTATTAATCGGGGATGGATCAGTAGGTTCAAGCTACGCATTTGCAATGGTAACGCAAAGTGTAGCTGATGAATTTGTGATTATTGATATTGCAACGGATAAAGTCAATGCTGATGTTCAAGATTTAAACCATGGGACAGCCCATTGTCCTTCTCCAGTTAACATAAGTGCGGGTACATATTCAGACTGTAAAGATGCTGATTTAGTGGTCATTACAGCTGGCGCACCGCAAAAACCTGGTGAAACACGTTTACAATTAGTAGAGAAAAACGCTAAAATCATGAAAGATATTGTGAAAAGCGTGATGGATAGTGGCTTTGACGGCTACTTCTTAATTGCAGCAAATCCAGTTGATATCCTAACACGCTTCATTAAAGAATATACAGGCCTACCAGCAGAACGCGTTATTGGTTCAGGCACTGTACTAGATAGTGCACGTTTACAATATTTAATCAGTCGAGAATTCGACGTGGCACCTGCAAGTGTAAATGCTAGTATTATCGGTGAACATGGTGATTCTGAATTAGCCGTATGGTCACAAGCTAACATCGCTGGTATGCCAGTATTCGAAGCACTAAAAGAAAAAACCGGTAGTGAAGCCAAAGCTGAAGAAATTTATGTCAATACTCGTGATGCTGCCTATGAAATTATACAAGCGAAAGGTTCAACATATTATGGTATTGCTTTAGCATTAATGCGTATTTCAAAAGCAATTTTAAACAACGAAAATAACGTATTAAATGTATCAACACAACTTACAGGCCAATACGGTGGATATCGTGACGTGTATGTAGGTGTGCCAACATTGGTCAATCAAGATGGAGCAGTTAAAATATATGAACTGCCATTAGATGAAAAAGAAAAAGCGCTATTTGATCAATCTGTCAAAACATTAGAAGATATATATAACTCAATTAAATATCTATTAGAAGATAAATAACACTACTGAAAACAATCCACATAATCAATGATTTGAGCCCAACACTGTCGATGATCGATAATGTTGGGCTTATTTATAATACTTTATATTTCATATATACAGCTATTTCAAGTACATTCCAGCTTGCATCATTGTCTTTTTTACCCTTAAACTGATTGTCTGAAAATAATCTAAATTGTTATCAGTGATTACCGTTTGGCCATACTTTGAAGTTAAAAATATGATTGCACTTTTTCATATATAGCGTTTTATAGCCTTCATTTTTAAATTCATAGCACGTTTACACGAATATCAAGTTGAAACATAATGATATCATTGGATAAAGCAAAACTGCAGAAAAACAACATGTTCATTTGTTATTTCCCTACAGTTGATAACTAACATATATCCTAACTACATCCTTATTAGACAACATCATCATACTTCGATATCCTGAATATGCTTTAAATCATCGCTTATATCATTTAATTCAGACATTGCACTTTTCACCCAATCTCCTTGAGCCGCATTTTTAAATTCACCTTCAAATTTTTTAAAATGACTCACCATTTGGTCAAGTAATATTTTTTCATCACTTTTTAGCTTATTCTGATGGTCATGATGCATTCGATCATGTTCTGGTGCAATAACCGTTCTAATTTGTTCTTTTTCCATCATTCCTCCCATTACTGCTAAATCTGGTATGGCATTCGAACCTCGTATCATGCTTATTCATCTCCTTCAATTCTGGCAGATTGTTTTAAGTAGTCTCTTCTTAATGTATCTTTATCATCTTCTAATTTCATTTCTTGATGTCTGATACGCTGATTCATTTCTCCATCAAATGCTTCTATAATACGCGTCATCTTGATAGTAGCTGCTTCACTATAATTCAGTTTATGTTTGAGATATAAGAAGTGATCATACATTTGTTCACATTTTCGGCGCGTTTGATGTTTTAGTTCATAAAGTTGATTTAATTCATCATTTAATTTTTTTCTTTCTACATCAAAGGCATTTTCAAGATCACTTAATTTTTTATATTCTGTAAACATCACATAATACCACCTATTTGACTTGCTAACGCTTTATCCTTTTCAACAATTGCATGAATGCTCTGTTTAATTTTAGCTATATAATCATCACAATTTTTAGAAACATCATTTAATTTTTTTAACTTATTATCTATTTTTCTTTGGGGATCCGTTTCAAGTTTACTTTCATACGCGCCACCTGCCCGTAATTCATCTATGACCTCTGCAAAGGTTAGTTTTTCAGCAATTTCATTCCCAGCTTCTTGAGCTTTTTTCCAATTTTCTCCAAACTTATGTGCCATCGATTGATACATTTTTTTCAAATGTTGACTTTCTTCATCAACCAATTGGCTTAATCCTTGGGCGATAGTTAATGCCGTTAAAGATTCTAATAATTGTTGTTGAGATGAAGACAGCGCCCCACCATTCGTTTGAATCCAATTCGCTCTCAGCGTCTCTACTTTATCTAGTCTACGTCTCGTTTGCTTACGAACTGATTTAAATGATTTATTATTTGCGTCTTGGTATCCTTTGACTCTTTTTAATTCGGCTAATATTTTAGCTTGTGTCCCTTTGATTAAAAAACCATCCATTGAATGGCCTTCTCCATTTTTTATCACTATTTTTTCTCCGGCAGTTTCATACATAAGATCGCGAACACCTGCATCTAATATATCTTGATTAGACACGAATCTCACAATATGACCATCATACTTTTCAATCATTTTTTTAAGTTCTTCCCCATCGTCATAAAGTATACTCACATCTTTGACCGCCAATGGTGCTGGATTATACACAACGATATGTTTAATGTCATTACTCGTACCTAAAATTATCGCATCTCTACCACCTAAAGAATGTCCTGTAATTGTATCAATATCATAGTCTTTTTTGATTCCTTTAATAAAGTCTTGGGTATTTTTATAATGTGGATCTTTATCCGTGACGGAATGGAGTCCAATATTGATATCTGCCCGAATATCATTTAGCGTTTCATACACATCTCTATAGTCTTGAGGAGAAGCAACGCCAAACGCTTGTTTTAACATTGCACCTTTGTGTAAATTGGTGCCTGTCATACCTAAAGTAACTTTTCCTGTCTCTTTATTTAAAAAAGCACTTGTGGTCGTACCTGTTTTTGGGTCGGTATAACTATCAACGTATTCTAAGTTCCCAGGAAACTTATCGTATTCTTTAAGACCTTCTATTTGTTCATTGATTTTGTCTCTTTTTAAACCACTGTTATTTGCGTTTTCTATTTCATAACTAATTTTGGATACAGTACTTGTTTCCTCAGAGTTACCTTTTATATTACCAGGTTTTATTTTATATTCAGTTTGATTCATGTTTTATCAACCTCGCTAGGAGTAAATTGTACTGTATCTGTAAAATAGATATTTTCTTCTTGATTTTCGACAAAGGTAAATTCTAGATCTTTAGATCCTATGGATGATCCTTTTAAATCGCCATCACCTTTCAATTTTAATTCAGGTGCTTGTTTCGTTGGGATATTATATCGTTTTCTTAACTGTTGTACATTATAATCATCATTACTTAACTGATATTTAGCAGAATAACTTGGCACATTTGGATTGTATGAAATATCTCCATTTTTATAATCTTTAAAATCTTTAAAGCTACCATATTGTACAAAAAACTTAAAGTTTTCGATCTCTTTTTTTAATTTGTCGTCATGTATTGGCTTCGTTGGGATAATTCGATTATGTTCCATTTTCACTGGATATTTCTTTTTATTATTTAAGGGTCTACCTTTACTATCCTCTGTTATTTCATTGACAATAAAATTACCTCTTGTTGTTCTAGTATTGCGATTTATATGGAGCACCATTCCTCTAGATTCCATATTCCTACCTTTTGGCTCGATAATCATTTTAGAATAAATGATCCAAGTGCCTTTATCGCCTTTTTCAAATTCTTGATCTCGAAAGCCTTCTTTATCGTAAAAATCTTCAAGATTCTTAGTTGGATACAATCTTAATGTTTGATTAAATGTTTTCTTAATTTGAGCATTTCGACTATTTGTTTTTGTCAAGATGATACAACCTCCAATCAATATAATAAGTAGGATCAAACATATACCGAGCTTTAACTTCCTTGACTGTCGCATCCCTTCACATCCTTATATTTTCTATATATAAATGATATATTCATACAAATTTTTTAATGATACCAATTTCACTTTCATATTAGCAAACAATGCATAAGCAATCAATTTAATTTATTTTTGTATGATTTATTTATAATTATATTACACAAAAAAGCGCATCATTTATGACACGCTTCTAATCTCAGCTCATCTTTAATACACTGTTTGTTTCTTCAGAGATACTCGTTATATTGTCAGACTTTATTTGATATTCCGTTTGATTCATGATTTATTATCCTTACTTGGAGTAAATTGTACAGAATCTGTAAAAAAGATATTTTCTTTTTTATTTTCTACAAAGGTAAATTCTAAATCTTTAGATCCTATGGATGAGCCTTTTAAATCGCCATCACCTTTCAACTTTAATTCAGGAGCTTGTTTGGTTGGGATATTATATCGTTTTCTTAATTGTTGTACATTATAATCATCATTACTCAACAGATATTTTGCGGAATAACTTGGCACATTTGGATTGTATGAAATATCTCCATTTTTATAATCTTTAAAATCTTTAAAGTTGCCATATTGTACAAAAAATTTGAAGTTTTCTATTTCTTTTTTTAACTTATCATCTGGGATTCGCTTTGTTGGAATAATTTTATTATGCGCCATTTTCACTGGATATCTCTTTTCATCATCCTTTGGTCTACCGTTATTATCATATGTTGTTTCACTTATAAAATAATACCCTTTTGTTGTTCTAGTATTACGATTTATATAGAGCACCATTCCTCTAGATTCCATATTCTTACCTTTTGGTCCAATAACCATTTCAGAATTAACGATCCAAGTGCCTTTATCGCCTTTTTCAAATTCTTGATCTCGAAAGCCTTCTTTATCGTAAAAATCCTCGAGATTCTTGGTTGGATACAAGCTTAATGTTTTATTAAAACTTTCCTTAATTTGAGCATTTCGATTATTTATTTTTGTCAATATGACACAACCTCCAATTAATATAATAAGTAGAATCAAACATATACCGAGTTTTAACTGCCTTGACTGTCGCATTTCTTCACACCCTTATATTTATCTGTTTTAACTGCGTTCATCGTAATTTATTATCAGTTTTGCTCATAATTAACTATGCTCAGTCGGAGTAAAATCAATACTATCCGTAAAAAAGATATTTTCTTCTTGATTTTCGACAAAGGTAAATTCTAAATCTTTAGATCCTATAGATGAGCCTTTTAAATCGCCATCACCTTGCAATTTTAATTCAGGTGCTTGTTTCGTTGGGATATTATATCTCTTTCTTAATTGTTTAACGTTATAGTCATCATTATTCAATTGATATTTTGCGGAATAACTTGGCACATTTGGATTGTATGAAATATCTCCATTTTTATAATCCTTAAAATCTTTAAAGTTACCGTATTGTACAAAAAACTTAAAGTTTTCTATTTCTTTTTTTAACTTATCATTCGGTATTGGCTTTATTGGGATAATTTTATTATGTTCCATTTTCACTGGATATTTTTTATCTTTATTATGCACATATCCTTTTTTGTCTTCTGTTATCTCGCTTATTAAAAAATATCCTTTCGTTGTTCTAGTATTGCGATTTACATGTAGCACCATTCCTCTAGATTCCATATTTCTACCTTTTGGCTCGATAACCATTTCAGAATGAATGATCCAAGTGCCTTTATCTCCTTTATCAAATTCTTGATCTCGAAAGCCTTCTTTATCGTAGAAATCCTCGAGATTCTTGGTTGGATACAAGCTTAATGTTTGATTAAATGTTTTCTTAATTTGAGCATTTCGACTATTTGTTTTTGTCAAGATGATACAACTTCCAATCAATATAATAAGTAGGATTAAACATATACCGAGCTTTAACTTCCTTGACTGTCGCATCTCTTCACATCCTTATATTTTTCTCCACATATGATATATTTATAAAATTTGATTTTATGATACTAATTTCTCTTTCATGTTAGCAATCAATTCATAAGCAATCAATTTAATTTGTTTTTGTATGATTTATTTATAATTATATTACACAAAAAGCGCATCATTTATGACACGCTTCTAATCAATATTCAGTTTTGATACACTATTTGTTTCTTCAGAATTACTTATTAATTTTCTGTTAATGTTGGATATTCAGTTTTGCTCATGATTCATCACGCTCAGTAGGTTTGAAATTAATACTATCTGTAAAAAAGATATTTTCTTCTTGATTTTCTACAAAAGTGAATTCTAGGTTTTTATGCCCTACAGATGACCCTTTCAAGTCGCCATCACCTTTCAACAGTAGTTTCGGTGCTTGTTTCGTTGGGATATTATATCGTTTTCTTAACTGTTGTACATTATAATCATCATTACTTAACTGATATTTGGCGGAATAACTCGGTACATTTGGATTGTATGAAATATCTCCACCTTTGTAATCATTCAAATCTTTAAATTTGCCATATTGTACAAAAAATTTAAAGTTTTCGATTTCTTTTTTTAACTTGTCGTCATGTATTGGCTTCGTTGGAATAATTTTATTATGTTCCATTTTCACTGGATATTTTTTATCTTTACTATGTGTATAGCCTTTACTGTCCTCTGTTATTTCTCTAACAATAAAATTACCTTTTGTTGTTCTAGTATTTCTATTTACATATAGAGTCATCCCTCTTGACTTCAAACTCTCATCTTTGTGTTGAATAGTCATTTCAGAACTAATAATCCACGTCCCCTTATCGCCTTTATCAAATTCTTGATCTCGAAAACCTTCCTTATCGTAAAAATCATCGAGATTCTTCGTAGGATATAGCTTTAATGTCTTATTAAAGCTTTGTTTGATTTGTGCCTCTCTGCTAAACTCTTTTTTACTACTTTCTGTTTTAGTGTTTTCTTTTTGGCTGCTTCCACATCCACTAATACAAAATATTAACAGTAAAAAAACGATACTCAGACTTAATCTCTTTAAATGTTTCATCCTTCCACCCCTTTTTTACATTAATTTCTCTTTTATAGTACCAAACAATATTTATGTAATCTATTTTAATTTTTATATAATGCGTATTTAACATAAAAGTGCACCTATAACAATACAAATGTAGTCTGAACTACTACGTTTTAAATAAATATGTTTTAATATTCAATTATTAAAAATACGAATACTATCAAACCTTACTGAGATTATCATAATTAATTTTTTAAAAAGCTTTTATTAAGATTTTATAAATTTTTTAATTAGGTAATTGTTTTTGTGTAGGTAAATGTATTATGATATAGACTGTCTAGACAAGAAGATGTGAATGCTTAATTATGTTTATTAAAGAATGAATATGAAAGAAGGACTTAAATGAACAAACAACTATTGAATTTTCAAAAGTATTTTTATCTTAAATATTTAAAACAATCATCCTCAACACATCGGATGACATATTGGGTAAAATTGGATACCCGTATTGATTGTCATCAACTGGTGTATGCATTATTAAATGTCGTACAACACCAACCTGTATTAAGATCACAATTCAATATTGATGATTCGGATGATTTATGTGTAAGCATTCGAGAATTTTTCCCGTTTATTGAATTAAAAGCTTTCGATGACTATTCCAAAAATATTGATATCGAAAGTTTCTTCCAACAAAAATTGAATTCATACTATTTAAATCAATTACCTCAATTTAACTTTACAATTTATCAATTTCTTGATGAAGCATACTTACTTTTAGATTTCCATTCTATGATTTTTAACGATAACCAATTACAAATATTTTTATCAGAATTAAATAAGGCTTACAAACATTCACTCAATCAGCATGCTGGAATATCTCAATTCTATATGACGGTACAAAAGATAAACGAAAAAGCATGCAATCCAAATGCACCAAAAGACTTTAATCAATTTAAAGTACTTCATGCAGATAATGAAAATTATGCCTATATGCCTGTAAAAAATGTCTCTGATAAAAAAGAGATGCGCTATGTACGTACACAACTCTCATCATTTGATATCCATCGATTAGCAGTTAGCACATATTTGGCACATCACTTTATGAGTCAATCAAATGAAGTGGCATTGAACATCCACTTCCCAGTAGCGAATAAACAATCAGAGTTGTTGATGGTACCGAATTCAAATGTGTCCCCAGTATGTTTATACATTGACCAACACGCATCCGTAGACAGTCTGTTAACAGCTTGGACATCCGCAATTCATTCATTACAAAACCATGGTGCGTCATTCATTACAGAAGCAAATGCTGACGTCATGGAATTAGAAAGTATGTTTCATGTAACACCAGTAGTAGCAGACTTTGAACTTCATCAAGTTTCACATGAGGTACATCGTTTGTACAACAATAAATCTTCATTAGCGAATATTGAAATCTATCCACTCGCAAATGGTGGTTTTGACTTAGTTTACGATGCAAATGCCTATGATGATTTAACGATTCAAACATTACGCCGTTTAATTACAACCATTTATATGCAATCTGTAAATCAACCAACTATGTTAGTACAAGAGATTCAATTAAATGATCAAACTGACTTACAATTATACGAAAGAATAAATAGTCATAGTATGACCCAACTGAATGGTAATGATGCTTATCAAACTGTAATGAGCCGCTTCGAATATCAAGTTAATCAACATCCTGATGCAATCGCCTTACAATTTGAACAGCAATCTATGACATACCGTCAGTTAAATCAACAAGCCAATTACATTGCACACTTATTGAGAACGACTTATGGCATTCAACCAAATGATACGGTCGCTTTAATTATGGAACGCAGTATGGAAATGATTGTAGCTATATTAGGTATTCTAAAATCTGGTGCTGGCTATCTACCTATTGATCCAGACTATCCACAAGAAAGAACACACTATATTCTTAAAGATGCGATGCCTAAAGCGATAATCACATATCATATAACACTGCAGTCAGACTTACCTCTTATCAAAATGGAGGAAATCAATTGGGAAGAATGCACGTATATTGATAATCTGCCACACATTAATACACCAGAAGACACTGCCTATGTCATCTATACTTCTGGAACAACCGGTAAACCTAAGGGAACTGTCATCGCACATAGAGGTATCGATCGCCTAGTTCACCAACCTAACTATGTTGAACTTAACGATGACACGGTGATTTTATTATCAGGAACGATTGCCTTTGATGCTGCAACCTTTGAAATTTACGGAGCTTTATTAAATGGTGGTCGCTTAATTATCACATCAAAAGATACTTTACTTGATTCTAAGCAATTGGGCCAAACCATTGCAGATAAACAGGTCAATACAATGTGGTTAACTTCATCACTTTTCAATCAAATTGCCAGTGAGCGTATCGAAGTGTTAGAATCTCTCAAATATTTACTTATCGGTGGAGAAGTGTTGAATGCTAAATGGGTAAACCTATTGAATTCACGTGCACGACACCCACAAATAATCAATGGTTATGGTCCAACTGAAAATACAACGTTTACGACCACTTATGCTATTCCACCAAAATTACCTGCACGTATTCCAATTGGTAGTCCGATTAATGGAACGACTGTCTATGTCATCCAAGGTCAACGATTATGTGGTGTAGGTGTGCCTGGGGAATTATGTATTGGTGGTTCAGGTTTAGCAAAAGGTTATTTGAATCAACCTGAGCAAACGCAACAGAGCTTTGTTAAATCTCCATTAAATGGGGAAGCGATTTATAAAAGTGGTGACTTAGTTCGTCTACAAGAAGATGGTAATATCGACTACATTAGTCGTATCGATAAGCAAGTGAAAATTCGTGGTTTCAGAATCGAATTATCAGAAATTGAAAAAGCAATCGAAGCGATACGCGATATTAATAAAGCTGTCGTCGTTGTGCATGAACATGAGCAAGATCGTGATAAACAAATTGTGGCATATTATGAGGCTTCTCAACCACAATCAACAAGCACATTGAAGAAGTTATTAAGTCACACGCTACCTAATTATATGATTCCAGTTCATTTTATGAAAATAGACAAAATTCCTATTACAATCAATGGTAAGTTAGACACACGTGCTTTACCAGATATTGATATGATTGATGAATCCAATTATGTTGCGCCACGTAATGAACTTGAACGCGTCCTTTGCCGCATATTTGAAGAAATTTTACATGTTGATCGCGTAGGTATTAAAGACAATTTCTTTGAACTGGGTGGTCACTCATTGAGAGCGACATTAGTGGTTAATCGTATTGAAGAACAGCTTCAAAAGCGCCTTAAAGTTGGAGATATTATGAAGTCTCCTACTGTTAAAGCCCTTAGTCAACAGCTTAAAGAGACTCAAAATGAACACTATGAAGTGATTCCTAAAGCTTCAGAAGATACGCAATACGAATTAAGTGCTGTTCAAAAAAGTATGTATTTATTATGGAGTGTAAATCCAAAAGATACCGTATATAACATCCCATTTTTATGGCGCCTTACTTCAGAATTAAATGTCAATCAATTGCAACGTAGCTTGTCACAATTAATTCAGCGCCATGAAATATTACGTACTCAATACATCATTGATCATAATGAAGTTAAACAACGCATTGCGAAAGATGTTATTCCGGACTTTGAGGAAGTAACTACAGATTTAACGGATGAACAAGATATCATTCATGCCTATACGCATCCTTTCAACTTGGAAAAACCAAGCCAAATACGCATGAAATATATTCACTCTCCTGAACATCACTATTTATTTATTGATACGCATCACAGTATCAACGATGGCATGAGTAATACAATTTTATTAGCAGATTTGAATGCGCTATATCAAAATAAATCTTTACCTCAATTGTCATTACAATATAGAGACTATAGTGAGTGGATGGCACAACGTGATTTATCAACACAACGTCATTATTGGCTTGAACAATTTGAAGATGGTGTGCCTGTGTTAAATATGCCAACAGATTATCCTAGACCAAGCATTAAAACGACACATGGTCATATGATGACATTTCATTATGACCAAACATTCAAATCACAACTCAAGTCTTATGTTGAACAACATCAAATTACTGATTTTATGTTCTTTGCGAGCGCAATTATGGTGCTGCTTCATAAATATACACGACAAGACGACCTTGTTATTGGTAGCGTGATTAGCTCACGAACACATAGAGATACTGAGAATATGCTAGGAATGTTTGCCAACACACTCGTATATCGTGGACAACCGTCAAATGACAAGCCTTGGGAACAATTTATTTCTGAAATGAAAGAGACAAGTTTAGCTGCTTATGAACAGCAAGAATATCCATTCGAAAGCCTAGTCAATGATTTAGTTGGCGACCGAGATCCTTCACGTAACCCATTATTTGATGTGATGCTTGTGCTTCAAAATAATGAGACAAATCACGCTAACTTTGGTCATAGTCGCTTGACACATATACCACCTCAATCCACGACAGCAAAGTTTGATCTATCCTTTATTATCGAGGAAGATTATAACGACTATACCGTGAACATTGAGTACAATACTGATTTATATAGTAAAGCAACCATTCAATTGATGGCACAACAACTTGAAAATATTTTCAAATATGTGATTACTACTTCAAATCCAAAAATTAAAGAGATACAAGAAGATCCACATATCTTAGATTGGATAAACACAAACGTTAATTGTTATACACGAGACGATACAACCCATGAAACGGTTCAACAGCGCTTTAACCGTGTTGTGAAGCAACATAGTGAAGATGTAGCACTTAGAATGAATGGCCAATCAATGACCTATCAAACATTAGATGCCTATGCTAATCAACTCGCATATGAATTAACGGTAAACGGCGTTCAATCTGGGGACCGTATCGCATTACTCACTGAACGCAGCTTTGAAATGATTATTAGCATGGTGGCTGCGATCAAGGTTGGTGCCTCATATGTTCCAATTGATGTGGCACATCCAGATAAACGTATCGATTATATGATTAAAGATGCCCAAGCATCTGCCGTTATCACATATGGCAAAGATATACACATGAATATACCAACCATTGCGCTTGAAACTTTAGAGCTGACAAATAATAACAAACGTCCATTTTCTGAGTATGCGGGCAGTCTAGAAGATGAAATATATTGTATCTATACGTCAGGAACCACAGGTATGCCTAAAGGTGTGTCCATTCAACAAAGCAATATACTTAATTTAGTAAACGCATGGACAGATCGACTTGAGCTCTCAGAACATGAAACAATTATTCAATATTCAAATTATGTCTTTGATGCATCTGCCATGGATATTTACTCTAGCTTATTAAATGGGCACACACTTGTTATTGCAAATAAAAATGAACGTACTAATACCGAGCTGTTAGAACAACTGATTACAAAGGAAGCAATAACGGTAGCATCCATACCACTTCAAGTATTAAATGTGATGCATCAATTTTACATTCCTAAAATTATTACTGGTGGCGCTACAAGTACACCTTCATTTGTACAGCACATTTCCAAACATTGCGATACGTATTACAACGCTTATGGTCCTTCTGAATCAACCGTTGTAACAACAACTTGGTCACACGCTAAAGGAGACCCAATACCATCAACCATACCAATCGGGCAGCCTTTAGCTAACATTCAAGTTTATATCGTTTCTGAGATGCAATTATGTGGCATCGGTATCGCAGGAGAATTATGTATTGCAGGAGACAGTCTAGCTGCAGGCTACCTTAATCAACCTGAACTGAACGCTCAAGCATTTATAGACAATCCTTTTGGTACAGGAAAACTATATAGAAGTGGTGATTTAGCACGATTTACTCCTGATGGCAACATTGAATTTTTAGGTCGTATCGATAAACAAGTTAAAGTCAATGGTTATAGAATCGAATTAGAAGAAATTGAAAATGTAATCAATGCGCTAGATGGTGTCGATGATAGTGTAGTAATCATTCGTCAACAAGGCGGCCATGATTTATTACACGCCTACTATGTGGGTAATCATGATATAGCATCGCATCTACTTAAACAATTAACTCAATACTTGCCAAAATACATGATTCCTAATACATTCACTGCCATTGATGAAATTCCATTAACAAGTAACGATAAAGTTGATGAATCTAAGCTACCAAATCCTGAAATGCATCACCATCAATTTGAGCCACCAAGAAATGACACCGAGCAAATTTTTGCCTCAATCATGGCAGAAATACTAGATATTTCTGAAATAGGCATAGATGATGACTTCTTTAAATTAGGAGGCAGTTCCTTAGATACTATGGTCCTTATTTCTAAACTTAAAAGGAAACATATTCATCTTACTATGCAAGATATCTATCAATATAAGACAATCCGTCATTTGTCAGCACACTTAGAACAGCAAAGTGACGAATCGTGCGTTACTTTACCGGATCACTTACCTCAATTACAGTCATTAATCAAACAACGCTATCAAATGCGTTCAAAACCAATGATAGTAAGACATCTAGGTCATGTGTTATTAACAGGCGCAACAGGTTTCTTAGGCGCATATTTAATTAATGAATTAACCGGTTATACTGATAAAATTACTTGCGTAGTGAGAGGACAGAATAAGAAAGACGCACGTCAATTAGTAGAAGAAAACTTAAGTTGCTATTTTGATCCTGCACATGTTGCTGACTTAATGATACGTGTTGAAGTCGTATTAGGTGAATTCTCCAACTTAGATATATTAAACATCACAAGTCATATTGACACCATTATTCATGCAGGTGCACGGACAGATCATTTTGGAGATGATGAGGCATTTATCAACGTAAATGTGAAAAGTACAGAAGATTTATTAACACTTGCTGAAACACATAAAGCGCGATTTATTTACATTTCAACAATTAGTGTAGGAACAGTATTTGACTCCCATGCCGAGGATTATACTTTTTCAGAACAAGATTTATATAAAGGTCAGCTATTCACATCTCCTTACACAAAAAGTAAATTCTATAGCGAAATCAAAGTGTTAGAAGCAATAGAAGCTGGTTTAGATGCTCAAATCATGCGATTAGGCAACTTAACAAGCGCATACACTGGAAAACTAAATATGAAAAATTTAACAACAAATCGTTTCTCAATCGTCATGAATGATTTATTAAAATTACCATTTATCGGTGACAGTTTTTCACAAACAGAAATTGAATTTTCATTTATTGATATCACTGCAAGAGATATCGTGACATTAGCAATTTCAAATGCCACACCTATCATCTATCACGTCTATTCACCACATGTACTCACAATGAAAAACGTGTTAGAAGAAACAAAAGATACCGACTTGCCACTGATCAATGATGAGGAATTTGATAAAGCCTTACATGAATTAAACATGCATGAAGTAATTGGATTAAATAGTCAAGCATCCAACCAAATAACTGGTGTCACCCAGTCATCAATGACTCAAAATTTGCTTAGAGATTTAGACGAAGTATGGCCTAAAGTTACACAACATTGGTTATATCAATGGCGGGAACTACTCAATGAAAAATTTGAATGTAAAGAATACCATAGATGAAATTATTTATTACCCAAATGAACCATACTTATAAAGACATTGCGCACTGGATGTCTCAAAGTCATCGACAATTGAAAAAGCCCGAACGTCTAACATATCGTTTTTCTAAGGATAAATGGATGCATCGTATAGGCGACTTATTGATACAATACAGCATCGAACACACCCATGGACTCATGCCAAGCCAATGGTCATATGATATCCAGCCTAATGGACACGTCAAAATTGCAAGCCCAATCGACATCTATGTGAATCTTTCATACAGTTTCCCTTATATTATCTGCGCAATAGACCATTTGCCTATAGGTGCAGATATTGAAGAAATAAAAGGCATGGATGATTTAAACATCGCCAAACAGTTTTCAACAAACGAATTCAATCAAATACAAACACTTGAAGACTTCTATACAATTTGGACCAAAAAAGAAAGTTATTCAAAAATGATAGGAGAAGGTCTAATACGAGGATTAGCATATTACGATGTGACAAAACCATTATACTATCAGCACCACACCATAAAGTTCAAACAACATCTTATAGACAACTGTATCATTCAACTCTGTCATATAAGTAGCAATCATCCATTCGAAATAGTAGATGTGCCTTTAAAACAATTATTTTAATGACAGGAGCGGGACAGAAAACTAATTGATATAAAATTAGGTAGCCCGTTCCACCTCCTTTGTACAACAGCTTTTATATTTAAAAATTTATTTGTTGAAGTCCGTACGCAAAATTGAGTTTGATTTATTTGAACGCATAAGCTTAATACTTACACATAAATAAAATTTATTTCTGAAAAAGGTTACTTTACTAAAAAATGCTGCAAATATTCTATTCTAGGCTGAGATATTAATTATATTTCAGCCTATTTATTGATATTTAAAAAACAAAGAAATAACATTTTCATCAGTCAAATTTACATATAAATTCTGTACTTAATTGAACATGTTTCCAATTTAGAATTGTATATTTTTAATTTTTATATCCTCGTTTAAATTTTATTATTAATAGAATTACTCCAACTATAAATAATAGGGTATACAAATTTTGCCCTAAAAGTGCATTAAAAAATAAAACAATTACCATAACTATTCCTAATCCAATAAGCATAGCAGTTATTATCATTATATATGGACCTACAGCATAAGGAATAGAGTCACTGTCTTCGCCATAAAAGTATTTATCAAAAAAAGCTTTAAATGTATTCCGAATAAACACGACAAGCTTAAAATAAAAAAAGGCAGTTACACCAACACTAATCAACCAATACGGAACTATAATAAATAACTTAACTAAATTTATTATTAAATCCAGTACTTCCTCCATAATTTCAACATCTCCCAATTTTTTATATAACTATCAACACTTTTCATTAATTCTTGTTAAAATCAACAGAACCTTTTTTAAGATTGTCAAAATCATTTAAATTTTTTAAATAATAAAACAAACTGCGCTGACTCAAATGCAGAGTTAGCGCTTTGGTTATTATCTAGTTTTTTAAAAACCTTAATATTAACATCTTTTTGTCCCCTTTTATACGGGGTATTCTCTGATTAATGAGACAACAAATACAAAACTTATTGAATAGCGAGTTCTCGTCCCCTTTTATACGGGGTATTCTCTGATTTTACTTAGTAGAGGCAAAAACAGACGTAAATAAAATGTTGTTCTCGTCCCCTTTTATACGGGGTATTCTCTGATTCAGGTTTTGAAACACCTTGTTTAAACATTCTAGTTCTCGTCCCCTTTTATACGGGGTATTCTCTGATTAACAAAACAAAAACTATATAAAAGGATATGATGAAGTTCTCGTCCCCTTTTATACGGGGTATTCTCTGATTTAATGACACTTATGAATTGGTTAATAGAAATACAGAAGTTCTCGTCCCCTTTTATACGGGGTATTCTCTGATTATTAATCCAAATGAAATGTATTTAACAATTGATTATGTTCTCGTCCCCTTTTATACGGGGTATTCTCTGATT